>Ga0255047_10000674_pt1 | contig 27619 bp, 37 predicted proteins | sample JV7_2_1_MG_FD_183640 | JGI IMG/M metagenome (GOLD analysis project Ga0255047, IMG submission 183640) | Seawater microbial communities from Jervis Inlet, British Columbia, Canada - JV7_2_1 | ecosystem: Environmental > Aquatic > Marine > Inlet | place: Canada: British Columbia | collected 2016-10-06
ATAATGCCGAACATTCCGGCGAGAAGCATCATGACGGACGCGAACAAGATCCAGCCGGTCAGTGGTGCGCTTGACATAGGTCACTCCTTCGCGTGCTCATATACATGGTCCTGATCGGCGCGGTCCAGACCAACAGTTCCCGGTCGGGAGCGGTCCGCTTTCTTGGCGAGAGTGATTAGGGGTCTGTAGTCTCACGGAAGATCGGTTCTAGGCCGCCGCGCCAAAAGCCTCTCGGAGCTTCGTCTCGTCATCCTTGGACATTGACGTCTTCAGCACGGTGCCCCTGTACCCCTTCAGTTCGTCAATCAGCCTGTCCGGTGTGGATTCTCGTATCAGCAGGAAGATCGCGGAGTGGCCTGGCTGAATCGTCTCGCCGACTTCCTTGATGAACTTGTCATCGATCCCGATGTCCTTGAACTTGCCTCGGATGGCGCCAAGCACACTGCCAATCGCAAGACCCCACCACATTGCCTGGAACACGAGGCCGATCAGCAGGCCCCAGAAGGCCCCGCCCAGCGCGCCCGCACCCACGAGGTTGTGTGATTGCTTGACCCTGACTTTGCCGTCCGCCTTCCTGACCACGACGGCGGCATCCTCAAGCGTTATGAGGTGCTCCTTCTGAAGCCGCTTCATATCGGCCTGCAGCTTTTCGGCATCGGCCTCATTTTCGAATGCCACCACAACCAGATCGCTCACAGCGCCTCTCCCTTCACTCTTTCAGATCTTGTTACTACGCAGCCGTATTCATGTGCCAGACTCTGTTGGGCTCTCGCTCAGCCACACTCGAATGAAAGTGCCGTTACCAGCTCGTCGGCTGCAGTAGCCACGATTGCGATGACGACGCCCACTTCAGCGGTGGCGGCGAGCAGGCTCTCTTCGTCATCCAGCGTGGACAGAGTTTCGTCCGCCTGTTCGATAGCGTTGGTGAGGACGGCCGCTTCGTCCGCCACGTCAGTGCCAGCCAGCATCGTGAGGCTCTCGGCATCGGACCTAACCTGGTCGATCGCGGCGTTTAGCCCGTTGGTGCCTGTCGCGATGATGTCAAGCTGAGTGAGTTCGTCAACAGACTGCTGGAGATCGTCCGCCTCATCGCAGACAGAGGGGCCCGGGGTGCCGGTACCGTTGGCATCGCCGTTACTGTCATCGTCGGCGCACGCCGCTGCCAGGAGAAGGGATACGATCAAGACCGCCAAAGCTCGTACTATCATGAAAAATTACCTCGCGTTCGGGACCGGTGGCCCAGCCGGCGCCTGAGGGGGCCCATTTGCCGGAGGCCACCAGTCCCAACGGTGATTGACCTACTCCGCCGCCCCGAAGGCGACCTTCAGCTTTTGCTCGTTCTCCTTCGACAGTGACGTCTTCAAGACGGTGCCATTGAATCCCTGGATTTCGTCCATCAGCTTGTCGGGGGTGGCTTCGCCTACCAGCAGGAAGGCGGCCGAGTGTCCTGGCTTGATCGTGTTGCCGACCTCCTTGATGAATTTGTCATCGATGCCTACGTCACTCAGCTTCCCACCGAGCGCGCCGGACACCGCGCCGATTGCCATACCGAGCCACGGTGCCAAGAACAAAATGCCGATCAGCATTCCCCAGAACGCACCACCCACAGCGCCGGCCCCTACCAAGCTGTTGGCCTGCTTGACCTTCACTTTGCCGTCGGCCTTCCGAACGACTACGGCAGCGTCATCCAGCGCCACAAGGTGCTCCTTCTGCAGCTTCCCTAGCTTGCCCATCAACGCATCCGCCTCAGTCGCGTTGTCAAATGCCACTACGACGAGTTCGCTCATCGCTCTTCCTCCTTCTTAATCTTCGCTTGCCGATGTGCTTGTCAGGCTTCTCTGATTTCAGGTGTGTGTCTCGGAAATCTCTCCTCCTCTTCCGCGGCTTCGCAGCGCTATGGGCCTGAGTGAACAGACGCGGCTGGTGGCCGTACGTCGAGAAGAAAGGCCCTATCCTGTCTGGTCAGTGGCAATCTCGTCCGCAGGGACCTCTCCGTCTTCTGACTGTTCCGATTGGCGGCGCTGGCGTATCGCAAACCAAGCACCCGCAGCCAAAGCCACGGTGCCTAAGATGATCGTCTTCACGCTGAGACCTCCTCCCTTTCGACGGCGTGCCTAGATTCCAAGGACTTGCTTCTTCTTCGCCTCGAATTCCTCTTCCGTGAGGATCCCTTGGCTCTTCAGCTGCGCCAGCTTCTCGATCTCGGCGGCGTAGTCAGGTTCCGCCGCAGCAGCCGGAGGCGCGGCAGCGGGTTGCGGTGCGGCGGCAGGCGGCGGCGCGGCAGCGGCCGGCGGCGCCTGTGGTTGCTGCTTCGCGGCCTGCCTCTTTGATACGCGCCTCGATGTCCTACGCGACGTCCGCCTCGACATCCTTCGTCCTGGTCCAAACATGCTTCCCATTCCTCCTGTACTTCGTCTAGCGCGCGGTGCTAGGTCGATTTATGCTGACTTTCCTTCGGACTCTATGAGCGCCGATGCCTCTTCCGCGGCCAGAATGCCGACAGCCACCAGATCCTCGGGGTGGACCCATCCGTCTGCGACGTGGAACCCTCCGGCTCCGCGGATCGCGTCGCGAAGCGAAATTGCCCATCGGTGCTCGAGGAGGAAGACAGCCGCCGCGGAGCCATTCGGTATGTCGTCTATGACGTCCCAGATCTCCTCTTCCTCAAAGATGTCTACTCCGTCTTCCGCGGCGGCGGCCCCCGCCTCGGCCCCCGCCTCTGCGCCTTCGAGTCCCGCCGCCCCGAGGCCGATCAAAGCCCCGACGACCGCGCCGAACTCCGCCGCTGACTTGCCACTTAGATCGCTTCGCTTGATCGTGGAGACCGCACCCTCCGCGTCCTTGTGGACGGCGAGCCCATCGATCATTCGAACGAGGTCGTTTTCCTTGAGCCGGTCGAATTCGGCCAGAACCTCGCCCCTGAAGTCGGGCTGGTTAAATCCGAGTACCACCAGCTGAACAGGTCCGATTGTCATCTTCGATCTCCCTCTCTTCATGGTTCCCACGGTCGGTCGCTGCGACTGCCAGTCAGTATCGGGAGTCCGAGGAGGCCGGCACATGGCTAGGGCTCGTTATATTGCTAATGAATTCTCGGTAGCCTCCCGCTGGGCACCCGTTCCCGGTTCTGGCGATGGCGACAAGGACGTCACCCGCTGGCAGCGTTACCGCCTGTTCGGCGAGAGGATGCGGCGGAGCGACCTGAGGGCCCGATGTTGCACCGACTTGACGGCGCCCTCACTCTTTCCCAGGACGTGCGACACCGTGGCGTTGTCGAAGCCCTCGATGAATTTGAGCACGATGACCTGCCGCTGACCTTCGGTGAGGTACTTCAAGGCTATCTGAAGCTGTCCGCGGTCAAGGGCCCGCTCGGCCAGAGCCTCGGGTGTCAATTCAGTCGCAGTTGGCGGGTCCCACAGATTGAGGTTTCCGTTCCGCTTGCGCTTTCGGTGGAGATCGACCAGCTTGTTTCGCGCTATGCGGTAGACCCAGGCGGAGAACGGCCGTCCTCTGAACTGGTACCCGTCAATCGATTCCAACACCTTGAGCATCACGTCAGACGCTAAGTCCTCGGCTGCGTAGACGTCTCCGAGCTGCAGAAACGCGTAGTTGTAGATCCTTGGGTGGTAGCTGGAATAGAGCGAGGCCAGAGCGTCCTCGTCCATGTCCTTGGCGCGTTGCACGATTCGGGACTCGTCGTTGCGTCCTCCTGCCGATGAGACGGCTGAGCGCCTCGACGTCGGCCAGTCATGAGTCGTATTCATTCCATCTGCTCGCTCTCTCACGGATATTCGCGCCATGATGCTCTGTAGTCCTGCTCTCGGCCGGTCACCGCAGGCATCGATGTAGTCCGCTGCTTGTCCAATCTTGGGGGCCCCAGCCTCCCCAGACATTGCCAGACATAAGTACGCTCGTACCGATTTCTCGGTAGAGATGAGGCCTTCAGTAGGCCGCGGCACATCGCCGTACGGCCATCATTCAGGCTGCGGCCCCGCCGATTCCTCTACCAGCTCTACCCAACGGACAGTCACGGTAACGTCACCGCCCAGGTCATCGGCGAGTTCCGTCCGCAGGAAGGCGGCCGGCGGCGGTGGTTCGGCCCCCAACACGTTCACCGTCACATCGCTTCCGGATAAGAAGAAGCCCACGACTTCCAGCGCCGTCTCGTCCCCGAGCCAATTCTCAAGCTCTCGGCGTACAGCGGCCTCATCCCGGGCGTCGTTGATGATGGGAACCGAGTTCAGGACAAGCGGAACCGAGATTAGTAAAACGGAGACGGCGGCCGCGACGAATCCGAGTCGGATCTGGCTGAGCGCGTGTGTGAACTGGAACGCAGGTACAAATCCGGTAACAACGAAGACGACCATCGCTGCCAGAATGATACCGGCCAGGTTGGTGAGGTACAGGAGCATCGCGCCCCCCGCATCCCCGTAATTTCCGAGCCCCAACGAAATCCCGACCACGGCCAGCGGCGGCACGAGCGCCACCGCCACTGCGACTCCTGGCAACGCAGCAACAGACTCCTTGTGGACGAGAACGTACGCACCGGCGGCTCCCGCCGCGATGGCTATGCCGAGATCCAGAAGTCTGGGCTCGGTCCTGGCCAGCAGTTCACCCGGGAGTACCAGAGCGTATATGCCGTCCGGGACAAATAATGACACCAGCCACGCAAGCCCGATCGCACCCGCACTGGCGATGGCAACCTGTAGCGCCGCTGTCACAAGTCGCCGTGGCCAGGCCATGACCGTGGCGGCAGCAATGCCAAGAACGGGCGTCATGAGAGGGGCCACTAACATGCCGCCGATGACTACAGCCGTGGAATCGGCAAGGATCCCGAGCGACGCGATGATCACTGACAGGCTGAGCAGGATCGAGAATGTGGTCAGGTATGGACGGAGCTCGGATCCCCTGAAGAACAACGATCCAAGAATCTCTCGGCGGACACTCGGATCCACTTCTCGGGATGGGCTCCAGAAGCCGCGCTTAGCGTCCTTGTGAGGGCGGTCGCGGTCTCGGCCGGTGCGATTGTCGGAGCTCATGTCGACCTCTTTCTAGCCTTCTTCCACATCACTTGCGTCCTCCGAGTCCCGGGGCCGCTCGCCGGAAGCTCGGCGTTCCGACGTTGTCCCTCGAGTGGCCTCCTGTCCTGCAGATAGCATGCCGCTAGATGCCTGCGGCCCCCGACTTGAGTAAGCCACCTGCAGGGAGACCATTCGCGCGACTGTCACTACCATGAAGACTTGCCCGAGGAAGGCCGCCATCATTGCGAACGATCGCGCGTAGTCCGAGACCGGAGCGATCTCTCCGTACCCGAGTGTGGTCTGCGTGACGAATGCGAAGTAAACGAAGTCTGATATTTGTTGCTGCGGGCCGTCGGGAAAGGCGAATGACCCCGGGTCGATCCTTTCAGTCTGGAAGAAAATGAATGCCCAGAAGAGCGCGATCAGAAAGTATACGCATACGGCCCCGAAGACCGTATTCATCGTCACCCTCTCAACCTTGATAATTCCCGCCAGCACCGTGAGAGCTGTGGCGAACAGCAGCACGGGACTTAGGACGCTGCTTGCCACATCCAACGCCGGGATGTCGAAGGTCTGATCGAGGGCGAACGTAACCCAGGCGAATGCCGATACGACGAAGACGAGGAAGAGGATGATGCGACGCCTTACGGATGTAACGACGGCGACCAGCATGGCCACGTAGAAGAGAAGCGTAAGCGTGATCCGGCCAGCGGCAGAGCCATCCAGTAGCGGTGCCACGAGTATGAACGCGACCAGCAGGACGAATAGCGCAAAGAAGCCCCCGGCGAGCTGGTCTTCGCGGACGGCCCGAAGGTCCCTCACGTCTCTCTCTTCTCTCGCTTTCACGTCATCCTTGTCGCTGCCATGCGGCCCAAAATGACTCTGATCCCCAGTCCGTAGCGGACGCCCCGAGCTCTTGAGTCGACTAGACGTGGATAAGGCGAGGTAGGGTGACAACCCAGACCGCACTTCCCGTGAGGACTATCGCAGCCGCGGCGACACTCAGAGCTCGAACCCTGGCGCTCTTGAACTTGGTAGATATCCCCGAGAAGAAGAGAACAGACGCGAACAGCACCGTGGCGAGAACGTAGCTGTCGTTGTTCCCGTTGGCTTCCGTACCCGACTCGAACTTGCCGCCCGCAACTTCACTCAACCGCATTGACTCCGCCATGTAAGCTTCAGTAAATCCATCAAGCTCGAAGGGAGTCCTGGGAGCGTCGGGATTGTTGAGCGGATCGAGCTCGAGCCACTCGTCAACGAAGACCCTGAACTCATCTCGGAGCAGGCGCTCACTAAAGAGGTCGACTGTCTCCTGGTTGCCGTTTGTGAACGCCGTGGCGACATCGGCGAAAGAGCCCGCGTCATAGCTGAGCCTGGTGAGGGCGATGGCCATCTCTCTATTGGACTCGAGCCTTGCGGTGGAGGCTTCTGCGAATAGGATGGACTGTTCACCGCTCCACAGCGACGCCTGCCAGGCGCTAAAGGCGGATGCGACGACTGCGGCGGAAATAAGAACCGCCGATAGGAGGTCTACCAAGCTCCCCTCTGTCGTTGGAAGGCGAGGCGTAATTTCGGCCAGCACGTCCTGGTCATCGCGTTCTTCCCGTGGAGAGGAGGTTTCTTCTGTCATCAGCTTCTCCCACTCAACCCGACGCTCGATTGACGATCATGTCGATGGCCGCGAGGTAGAGGAGCTCCAGCGCGACCACCAGGACGAACGTCCCGAATGTGAGCGAAGGCAGGACGATCAGTAGTGTTGCACCGAGCACGACGCCGAACACCCGGAACCACGACGCTCGGAGAGCGACCCAGTCCGCAAGCGACGCTCGGGCTGCCGTGCCCTCGCGGTCCCGCATGTGCACGCGCATGTAACGGTCCCAGAGGCCAGCCGCTCGGGAACGAACCGATACTGCCCATTGCGCGTCGCTGGACGCGGCGGTAAGTACTGCCAGGTACGTTGCAGTCAGAACGAGCATCGTGACGACAAAGCGAGGGGATGGATCCGTCCATGCGATTAGGAGAAGAGCACTTATTCCCAGCCCACCGACACGAAGTGCGTGGACACGCTCACGAATCCACGTGACTTGCCTGGTGTCGTCGATGGCGTGCGCCGTGTGGCGAAACCTCGATCGAACCGCGGCGACGAGTCGAGGGTCGCCCGCTAATGAGCCGCTAACGGCCATACCGACGCCGATGAGGATGACGAAGGCCTCCTGACGGTGGAAGCTTCGTACGAAGATGTCGTAGGTTGCCGTTGCGGCTGCCTTGCTGGATGCCGTGGTCGCGATCGCACTGGTTGTTGCCTCCTTGGCGGGCTCCGCAACGACCACAATTGTGATCGCCGCTATAACGGCGACCGCCACGCCGGCGGCGGTGAACGTTCCGCGCCGGTTGGGCGAGATTGCCACGGCGAGGGCCAGGACGACGATCGCCACGACGGCGACCCACGGGCTAGCTTCGCCGAGCCAATTTGCTATGGTCCACACGGTCGTAATGTCCGACTCCTCTGCCAGCACGATCTGTCCGGCGTCCTCAGGAATATCGATGTTTGCGAGGAATCCTTGTCCGTCTCCGCCGCCTAGATCCTTAACGATCTCCTCCAGAACGACACCGAGATCTAGCACTACTTCGTCGCCCAAGATCGCGAGCGCCTCCTTGTCGTCGTCGACGATTGCGGTCAGTACGCGGTGCGCCGCCCGCAGCGCCTCTTCCCGCACTTCCTCGAGCGGTTGGGCCTCGACGAGGCGCAACGACACCCGATAGACGGCGTCTCGGGCCACGTCACTCAATGGGCCGGCCAGCAGCTCCAGGCCTTCTGGTACGTCCTCTCCACCTTCTTCTTCTAACTTTGCGAGGCCGTTTCCGATCCGTTGCTCTATCGCGGCGTGCTCCATGATCTCGTCCGTCAGTCGCTCCGCGATAGCGGTCTGAACCTCCTCTTGCTCGAACGCCTCATCGACGGTAGCGACAAAGGTGTCCTCGTCGAGGATCACCCTGTCCTGCCAGGCTGCGATACCGCCCGGGCCAGAGAGCAACGCCCCAACCACCACGAGTATCGATGCGATTAGTGCGCGCACGTCTTCCCCTTCAATATCCGAGCGACCTGGAGATCGGCATAGAGCACGCCGGGCCGAGTCAGTCCGACAGCGGCCGTGCCTTGCCTGGGCTGCGCCCTCTCGCCGGTCCCGTCCCTAGGCGGCTTCCTGGTACGGGACGTTGGCCTCATCGGGTCGGACGAGCAGGTAAATCAGCGGCCCAAACAGCGGTATGAAGACAATGAGGAGGAGCCACATGACCTTCCGCCACCGTATGTCGCGCCTCACGAAGAGATCGACCAGGGCGAAGGTCCACATCAAAATGAGGGGTATGAAGACAAACATCACGATGATCGTCGCCCAGAGGACGTCATAGAAGGTGGAAAGAAATACTGGGTCTACCATTTTCGGTGCTCCTTTCGAACGCGGGCCCAGACTTTCCTGAGCCTCGCATAACCAGTGTCGTCCCGTGCGCGGGCCGGCACATGCCGAAACCTAGGTAGGTTCCTAATGATTCTTCGTTACGTCCTTGTTTCACGTCTGCGGACAAGCCCGACGCGCTAACCTCCGGTGCGCGCATGCCTGTGCGACCGCCTGGTTCCGGGCGTGTCCTGCTCCAGCGGAGGATCCGGAGCCAAGACCGGAGATGGCGGCCGCACTATGCTTCGAGGTCCGCGCTCAGTCTCGTGGCCGCCTCCGCGTCAAGGGCGTATCGGGCGAGGTCGAAGTAGCCCTCAAGCGCGGTTGATAGCTGGGTGACCCACGTCTCTTCGACCGCGGCGACGATGCACGAGCCCCCCGGCGGAAGGTTCTCGCCAATCTCTTTGAGGAGATTATTGTTGAATCCCTTATCTGTGAAGTGCCCCAAGGCGGCGCCGGCGGCGGCGCCGACGGCGCCCATGGCCAGGATCGACGGCGGGAAGATGACCCCCACCAGGCCGCCCACGAGAGCGCCCCGCGCGCCGCCCTTCCTGGCGGTGAGTTCGGCGGTCTCTTTGATCTTCACCTTGCGGCCGTCCTCAGCCTTGACCATCACCGCAGCGTCAATGATGTTGATGGTCCCGTCCTCGTCCATCTTCTTCAGCCGAGTCAGCACCTCAGCCGCCTGTGTCTCGTTGGTGTAGAAAGCTGCGAAGACGCTAATTGGACTTGCTGCTTGGTTCATGATCGACGCTCCTTCTGTCAGACCTCACTTCTCTTGTCTGGCACAAGTATCTTGGTGCCGAGCACGGCCACGCATGGGGAAACCTAAGTAGATTCCTACCGAATCTTAGTGACTGGCAGGCTTGGAGGGCAGGGGAGAGGCGGCACTTGCCGTGTGCCACGCCGCGGACGGCTAGGTCAGCAGCCCCTCCCGCAGAGCGCGGACGCAGGCCTCTGTGCGAGAAGCGGCGGCCATCTTACCGAGGATATTGGCGACGTGCTTGCTGACTGTGAACGTGCTGATTCCCAACTGATCCGCTATCGCCTTGTCGGCTTCGCCGTCAGCCGCCAGGTGCAAGACCGTGAACTCACGGAAGGTGAGCCCGTATGGGTTCTTGCCGAGCATTTCCTTCTCGACTGTGCCTTCTAGCTCGTCACGTTCCCTGCGAAGCCGTTCTTCTCGTTCCAGGCGCTTCACTGCTGTCACATCGCGCACGATAGCGAGAGCTTCGTCGTCCTTCGACTTGATGATCCGGGCTTGGTACTCGTGCTTCCCATCGTCCAGATCCATCTCGTACGCGAGCTCCTGCTGGCGCCCGGTCGTCAGCGCGAGTTCGACTGCCTGCATCGTGTCTTGAGCAAGAGTTGCTGGCATCACCTCAACCACCGTCTTGCCGAGAAAGTGGTCTGCTGGGACATAGGGCTCCTGCCCCTGTGTGGGCACGAAATCAAGGTAGACGCCATGCTTGTCAAGCGTGAACATCATGTCCGGGATTGTGGCTATCAGAGCTGCGTTCCTCTCTGCGCTCTTGTTAAGGGCCTCGTCCGCAAGCTTTCGGTCCGTAACGTCGATGGAGATCCCCGCCTTGACTGATCGGCCATCCGGATTCGCGGCGATAGGAAAGCTGCGGTCCCAGATCCAGCGCACGGACCCGTCTGGACGCATTATCCGGTACTCTTGCTCAAACATTTCTTCCGGCTGGCCGAACCCGGCCTTCACACGCTCCAGGTCATCCGGGTGGACGGCTTTCAGCCACGACCGTGGGTCGTCGTAGAGGCTCTGGCAGCTGCGACCCCATACCTCCTCGTAAGCTGGGTTCACGTACAGGAGTTCGCCCGCGTCGGGGTCACTAAGCCAGACCATCTCGGTGATGTGCTCGGTCACCTGCCGCATCCGCCGCTCGCTTTGCGCCACCTTTTCCTCGCTCTCACGCAGCGAGTTCTCGGCTTGCTTGCGCTCGGTGATGTCGGAGATCATGGCCATGATCTGTTTGCGATCCGACCCTTCTACTGGGCTCAGACTTATCTCCAGAGGAAACTCTGTACCATCTTTCCGCCGGCCGACCAGATCCATTCCTATGCCAATCGGCCTTGGCTCAGGGTCGGAGATGTAGCCCGTCCGATGGCCAACGTGTTGGTCTCGATGGCGCTCCGGCACGAGACTCTCGATCGGCTGTCCATCCAGCTCGCCCTTGCCGTAACCGAACATCTTCTCAGCCGCGGGGTTCGCCAGCTCGATGCGGCCATCGTTGTTCACACTCACGATCCCTTCGTTTGCGGATTCAACAAGCGACCTGATCGTCTCCTCACTCCGACGAAGTTGGTCCTCGGCAACCTTTCGGGCCGTGACATTGCTGACGAAGATGGCCACGCTCTCGACCTCTCCCTGCGGATCCATCACGGGCCAGACGTAACTCTCAAAGTGCATGCCGGCCCGCTCGTCTTCCATCCGCAGTGGCTTGCGGGAGGTTAAGACCTCGTCGATCGCGGCCCTTCTCGTCGCCGCCAGCTCCGGCGGGAACAGGTCGAATACGTTCTTGCCCACAGCCTCTTCCACGCTCTGGCTCAGCCTGAGGGCAGCCGCTTCGTTGAGGTCGGAGATCGTCCCGTCGGGTTCCAGCAACATGGCTGAGTCCTGAGGCGCGTTCAGGAGCACCCGTGAGGTCCTCTGGCTTTTCTGTAGAGCCCTGACCACTTGCATGCGATCCAACTCTATCGCGGCCTGCGCCCCGACAGCCCGCAGCACTTGCTCGGCGAGAGCGAGGTTGTCGAGAGTCTGGTCGTGAACAACGCCCACATGCCCGATGACCTCTCCGGTGGAACCAAACATGGGGACTGCCAGATAGCATTCCGCAGCGATCTCCTTGAGCCAGACGTCATCCGGGAAAGATTCCTGGACGTTCGCGGGGTACAGGCAGAGACCTCCGTTCAATACTCCCCGGCACGGGGTGCCATCCACGTCGTACTCGAAGCTTTCCTCGAACCCCTCGCCGCTCCAGAGCGCAATGAGGCGAACCCTTCCGGCCCTTTGGTCAACCACCTCCGACAGGAACGCGAAGCGCGCTCCAATCGTCTTCGCCAGGTTCTCGGTTAAGACACCAAGAAGGGGCTCGCCGGTCTCCGCTGGAGCGGTCGTTGCGGTTAGCGCCGCTTCCCCGACCGGCGCGGGCTTTCCCACGCTCGTGTGAGAGAGCATCACCCCATCCGGTGGCGACCCAATCGGCGTTGCCGACATCCGGAACCACCGCCGCCCCGATCCTTCGTGACAGAGGTAGGCTAGCGAGAAATGCGGCCTCGATCCCTCGAGCACCGCCCGCAGGCCGAGGGCTGCTCCCTCGACACCGCCCGCGCCGGCTCGCTCGGCCGCGTCGCAGATTTCGAGGTAGTTCGACCCTATGCCCGAGCGCTGAAGGCCAGCGGCGCCGCATTCGCAGTCGAAGCTCTTCCATGCCTCGTTGACCGCGATGATATTGCCGTCCGCATCGGCTATGGCAACGTGGTCGGACAGCGTAGCGAGCACGACGGCCGTCAGGTCATTGACCACCTTCAGTCCTCGATCGGCGGCCTTTGATCCGCCGTTGCCGCTAATGCGATTCCACATGATGTTAACTCCCTAAAGCTCGGCTCTTAAGTCACCTGTACCGGCACACGCCCAGTGGCAGCATGAAACCGGAGGTGGCCCGCCCCGGTTGGCCATTATTGCATGATTGGCAGGTGAAATAGCAATATATGTGTTAACAGACATCAACCGTAGCCGCTAAAGCTCCGATCGAAGGATAAAGAAGGCTATCGCCAGGATGACGGGAAAGAGGATGACGAACAGAAGCCCTATCACCCGAGCGATTCCCGTCGCAACGAAGAACATGTTCCGCACCATATACGCGCCTCTTGCTGAATAAGCTGAGGAGTGGCTATCAATCGTCCCAAACTCCGCGATCCCTGAACAGCCTAGCATTAAGTACTTCTCGTCGAGAGTAGTCTTGATCAGATGGGGTTGGTGATCCTATGCAGGAGATCGACCTCCGGCTGCCCACGCGTCGGCTTGGGTGTGAACGGCTCAATGGAAATCGCCTCGCCGGATCACTGCCTAGAAATAAGTATGGAAATACCTAGTGTTGGCGTGTGGTGACGCCTCCCGATCTGGCATCGTGTCCGTGCATGCCCAACGCACCCACGGCGCAGACAGCCGGTCGGCGAGCCTTCCAGTTGAGCGGATGTTCCGTGGTTTCACGGTCCGGGGCTGCAGCGAAACCATGGCTGGAGGGACTGTAGCAGAAGGGACTTAAGAGATGAAGCTCGTGAGTATAGCCAGGCACTACATCTGGATCGCGCCGATGATTCTCGGATTCGTCTTCATCGGGGCCGGAATCTACATGGTGACTGAAGGCAGCAGCGCTAAAGACGAGGTCGAGGATGCGATCGTCAGCGAGAACATCATCACCTCAGAGGACGCTGCCATACCAAATGTGCTCGTCCACGATGCGGCCACGGCCAAGGCAGAGGCCGACGTGATCGAGGTGCACTACCTCGAAATCACTGGCGGTAGGACGTACGCTGAGCTCGATCGCGACGATCCTAACCGCGAGACAGCGTTCCGGGCGGTCCAGCTCCGGACCAGCCTAAACCTGGCCGTAATGGGCTTCAGGATCTCGGATCTCGTGGTCGGGATGGGCGCCTTCATGATCGTCATCGGTGGCGCCTTCGTCATCTTCATGGCGCCGGCCGTCTTCTATTCGGCTCAAGTCGCGAATCATTACGAAGAGCTCGTCAAGAAGGAGCGCGAGGAGCCCGCCAAGAAGGAGCGCACGCAGGAACAGGGCGCTACCACTTAGACAGGCCTCTCCGAAGAGCTTGATCGCAAACGCCGCGTCCGAAGGACCCTGCTCTGAGGAAACGTTGCCCGTGACTGCCAAGTGAGCACGATTACCCCCACTCCGCCAAGCGACACCACCCAGTCTCAGGGGTGAACGCCGAGACCGGCGCTCCGCGCTTGAGTTGTCCTCCTTTATCCGTGGCGCCCTCGGCGCCGCATGACCAGTCCGATCGGTCGCTGGGCCCACTACCATGCGTTCGCTGGGGCTGCTAGATAAGCTCGCGGAACGCTTTCGTCGCTCCGTCGAACTCGGCCAGCCGCTGATGCACCAAAGACTCGGATCCCTGGACATCGGCGTCGGTCGGCGAACCGTCTCCGCTCCCCAGCACGGAAGTGTGCGCCTGTACCGCGGATCGTAGCCCAGCCAGGGCCATCAGCAGATCGCGTACTGCCAACGCCGACTCCTCTCCGGGCGCGCTCGCCGCAAGTGCGTTGAGCTCAGCGGTCAGGTCGGTTGTTCGCCTTTCGCTGCTGACCCAGCGCGCCCGGGATTCAGGCGTCGACACGCCGGGAGGGCCACCGGCGGCCACATCAGCGCTCATCGAGTCGTGGAGGGCGACACACTGGCCATAGGCCGTTAGCGTGGTGGTCTGCCATCGGGCCGCCGGCGTCGGGCCGGAAGAGCCGCCGCCCCGCCGGATCAAAGCAAACAGGCCGGCGATCGCGAGCACTACGGCGCCGCCAACGATCGCCCAGATCCACACCGCCGAGTCATCATCGCCGTCGAGCTCGAACTGATTCGAAGAGCCGGGGCCGGGATCCGGCTCAGGGTTAGGATCAGGTTGGGGATCGAGATCGGGCCCAGGCTCCGGGTCAGGCTCAGGCTCCGGGTCAGGCTCAGGCTCCGGGTCAGGCTCCGGGTCAGGGTCGGGTTCCGGGTCAGGTTCGGGGTCGGAGGCAGGATCGGGTTGCTCGCCGTCGCCCGGAGGGTCGGCTTCCGATGTTTGGCCGGGAAGCTGGCTGCCGTCTCCGACACAGGCGCTCGCCGCGATCGACAGGAACAGAAGTCCGGCGATGGCGGCAACTATCACCACCGGAACGCGCGTGATGAAGCGCCCGGTCGGTCGGCTAGCTCCCTGAGGTGTCAGGGCCCCAGTCCGGCTCAGCAGCATTTGGTGTTCTTTCATTTTTCTCTCCCTGGTTGAAGCTACTGGCGAATCATGGCCGCCCGGAAACGCCTTTCTGGAGTGGCCGAATGGTCATACTTCGGAGAGAGTGCGGTACTGTTACAGCAGCCACAGCACGAAGAAGACAGCGAAGGCCAGGAAGAAGAGAGAGGAAGCCCACCTCGCGAGCACAGCCAGAGCGGCCGCTGCAAAGAGAAAGCCGAACGCCCCGGAGAGGGCGGCCAAGACCCCAAAGATGAAAACCAGGATCAGTATCATGGTGTCGGTTATCGTCCTGCCAGCGAGCGTGCGTTAGGCGCCGGCCAGGTCGTCCTCGACTGGGTCGTCTGCTGGGTCCGTTTCGTCTCGCGGTTGAATCCGCTCGCGTATGATCCGAATGGTCTCGCTACCGCGCTGCGGGGCACCCAGCAAGCCAAGACTTGCGCCCAGCGATACGCCAAGAATCAGACCAATGATGAAGCGCATATTCTGCCTCCTAGCTAAACTGCATGGTTGACGGCGGCGGGGTCAGATTGAGTATCTCAGGCGGCAACAGACCGAGCATTGCAGAGACTAGGTAGATTCGTAATGAATTCTCGTTACTCTTGAGCGCTGAATGGTGACATCGAAGACCTGGCGTGAAGAACGTCCCTATGTCGTCGGTGGCGCCCTGCGGGCACACCCAGGCGCCAGGTGCTGCTAGCCGAGAGCCCTTGTTCCTGCGGTTTGAGCTATTGATCTGACTGCGCATCCGAAGGCTGCTCCCCATTGCGCGACCGCGATTCCAGCATGTAGACAAGAGAGACCAGCACGCCGGAGCTCACGCCAGCGATCACCATCGAGGCGATCGGGTACTCCTCAAGGGCAGATCCGATGACGTAGGCGATGAGGACCGTGTACACTGCCCAGGCCGAGTCGCCAAGGGCGGAGAACAGTAGGTAACGGCTCCAGGGCATCCGGATCGCGCCCATTGAGACTGTGACCGCCCAGCGGACGAACGGGAGGAATCGGCAGAACATGATTAGAAGCGGGGCGCGTCTTCCGAGCAGACTGACACCCTTTTCCACCCGCTCGTCGTTCTGTAGTTCCGCGGCCCGATTCCGTAGCCACGGTGTGGAACGCGCTATCCAGTAGAGAGTGTTGTCACCAAGCGTCGCGCCAAGCCCAGCGGCCAGGATGATGGGAAGGAGGTCAAGGTCGCCCTGGCTCGCCAACACGGCCGCGACATTCACCGTCGTCTCGCCCGGCAGCACCGCAATCACGGCATCGCCGAACACCAGGAGAAACACCACCACGTACGCACCGACTGCGCTCTCCGGGTCTCTGAGAAGGCCAAGCGCGTTGTCGGTGAGCGCAATCATAAGCACGGCTAGCGCAGCGAGGCCTAGTATCGCGACGGCGATTCCGGCTGCGAGCTTCCACGACATCAGCTATCTCGCTACCGTCTTCTGCAGGTGGCTGCTCCTAGATTCGTAGGCGAACGTAGAACCGCGATCCGACGCACTAAGCGCTGTAGAGAAAAGGCGCCGTGTCTTGGCGCCAACTGGTCTCACTTCGGCATCTGCCATGGAGCCTCCGTGGGCAAGCTGTGCCAGCACTGTAACGACTAGTATGACTTGCTCTGGAGACGGTAGGCAGGACGAGGACTAAGTACTGTTCTACTCATTACTAGTGACAGGAGAGATGGCCGAAACGAAGCTACTTGTCGCCCCCGGCTAGGAAGAAGCCTTTGATGACGCGAACCGCCGTGTCTCTCAAGCTGATTCGGCCAGTCGGTGGGGAACTCTTGTCGGCGTAGTCACCCCGCATGACCTTGGGATACTCGGACGCAAGCTCCGCACCCATCAGGAAGATGTACGACGAGATCCAGACGAAGAACATGAACAGCAGCATGCCACCTAGCGCTCCGTAGACAGCACCGTAGCTGCTGAAGTTCGTAACGTAGATCGCGTACCCAAATTTCAGGACTTCGATTGCTAGTGAGGCCAGTACTGCAGCGAACCAGACGTCGAAGAACGAGCTCTTCGCGTTTGGCACGAGCCAGTACGCCAATAGCACGAGTATAAACGTGAGCGCCCACGGGAGTAGGAAGCCGGTCGCGAACCAGAAGATGCTGCTCACTCCAGACAGCGGGTTCTGAGAGCTCTCGCTTGCCCCAACAAGTAGCTGGACGATCGTCGTGGCCGCAATCGAAGCGCCAAACAGCGCGATCACGCCGAACAGCATCGACAGCTCCATCAGCCGCTGCTGCACAAACGGACGGTGCGGGGCGCCCCAAACGAAGTTCAATGACCGCCGGATGGCCGTGAACGCGATAGAGGCGCTGAACGCCGTTACTATGAAGCCGATCACCCCGAGCGCCCCACTCGCGCCCGAAATTCTGTCGATCGCTTCTCCGACTACGCTTTCAGACTGCACCGTCAGTTGCTCCGACTGAAGCGCATATCCTGAAACCTCGACCGCTTCACCAGCCTCGATCTGCTGAGCGAGCGCGGTTCGGTCCGCGCGATTCGCGTCGGCGTTCATGGCCTCCAGTTCAGCCTCGATCGCAGCGAGTGCGTCGGCGCCATACGCGGTCCCAATTGAGCTCTTCGCGTCGCCAGCCAAGCTGATATTGATGTCTTCAGGCACAATGTTGAGATAGTCCTCGACGGCTGTGGTGACATCGTCTTCTCGCTCTTCGTCAAGGGCGACGGTCGCGATTGACAATAGGAAGATCATCAACGGGACCACCGCGAACAGCACATAGTACGTGATGGCCGCCGCCATCTGCGAGGCGTTGTCGTCGCCAAACTCGTACCACGTCTTCTGCACGAGCAGCAACAGAGTCTTCACGTGGCTCTGCTCGGGATCACTTCAGCATCCCCTCGGGAGGCGATCCATCCACCGGCTAACCCAGCGGCGTTGATGCTGTAGTGGACCAAGATCGGAGCGACCACGCTTCCCGTGCGTCGTCGCAGCCACGAGAGGACGAGGCTCGCAGCCGCGGTGACGCCGACCGAGCCCGCCACAACGACCGCCCGTCGCACGATACCGCCCTTGTGAACCGAGCTGAGCCCGGGATTCGAATGCAGGCGGTCGAGAGCGGGAAGGACGTGCCAGGCGCCGAACAGGGGCGCTCCGATCAGAGCGGCCCGCATCGGCGACCGGTTTCGGGCAAGGATGCCTTCGAGCGCCGAGCGGAACATCAGCTCCTCGCTGGCGGCGGTCGCGAACGGTATCCGAACGAAGAGCTCATAAGCCGTCTTCGCCGGAGTCGCCCGGGTTACGCGGGCGTCGCGGAAGAAGCGCCGGGTAGGCGGGAGGAACGCTCCCAAGCCGACGAGCAGGGCGATTGGAACACCAGCCGCCAGCCCGGCGCGCGTTCCGCGAGGGATGGCTTCAGAGCTCAGGCCCTGCTCACGGACGCCAGCGCCGGCCTGAACTCCGAGCAGCACTGCCGCCGCTGCCGCCACGAGAGCAGCAGGCACCGCAAGCGGTGCGGGAACGGTACGGTTCAGGATGACGTTGACGGTGGCAAGGAAGGCGACAGCCGCGGCCTCTTGCGTCGTAGGTGAGTCGACGCAGCGAGCTGCGGCCGACGATCGTCCGTTCACCCCGCCTCAGGATGCGTGTCCGATTCGGCCTCGACCAGCCCCGGGTGGGCCGCCATCCATCCTTGCCGCAACGTCTCATAGCGGCGGAGGGATTCCTCTACCCGTTCCATCTGATCGTCCGTGCACTCGAGCCCGAAGGCCTCGCGCACGAACCGGGCGAGGTCGGCGCGGTAGTCGTGCCCGTTGGCTTCGAACTCCCCGGGCGACGCGACGGCCATCGCATTCTTCATGTCGATCAAGGTCTGGATGAAGGTGGTCGGCGTTATCCATTTCTGGCTCCTCGGTACGCCGGGAGGCCGCACTTCCGGATCACCAAGCCAGTCCGGACGCTGGATCAGGAGCTCAGGGGCAAAGTGGCCGACCCCGTCGTTGCCGTGGGTCAACAGGAAGTAGCGCAGACTCTTTCGTGCTTTGGCGTCGAGCACCTCTATCGCGCCGAAGTTGTCGAATTCACCGATGCTGCCGGGTTCGACGTCGAGGCGATGGCCCTGCCACACTTGCTGCTTCCATTTGCTGATGCCCGGAGTACCTAGCCAGAGAGCCCGGTCAACACCGGCGTCCTGGAGGCCCTGGGTGCCGGCGTCGAGGAAGGCGTCCTGGCTCGTGTGAGCGCCCAGGCTCTCACCGAATACGACGATCCTGGGCCGCTCGTCGAGGGCCATCTGGTAGAGTTTCCTGCGGATCGCGGAGAGGAGCATCCGGAACTGCTTGCGTCCGAGCCACACGCGGTCGAGGGACACCGGCGAGGGGCGCTTCGAGTACTGGACGGTGACCGTCGCACAGTCGCCCCGCGTGAAGTACTCGGCGCTCTCGATTGCCACGTAGTTGACGTAGCCGGTGCCGGTCGGTGAAGCGACGATTATCAGGCTGCGGTCGAAGGCGCCGGTCCGCTCCATCTCGTGGATGGCGAGCCGGATCCGTTCTTCCCGGCTAGGGGCGCTGTCCAGCCCAACGAAGACCCGGATCGGTTCCTTCGCCGGTTCGCCCATGATATTCGCGATCACTGAACTGGGGAGAGCGGTGCGAGTATGACGGCGGCCCTCTCTACCCATGCTCTCAAAGGTGACGTGGCTTCCCGGCCCCCCGCTGACCAATGCGGAGTCCGGTGGCGTGTCGAACGCCACCTCCATCTTGCTCGTGCCTTCCTCAATCCGTGTGGTCGTGCGGTACCAAAGAGCGTACCCGAGGGCGCACAACGCCCCCAGAGAGATCAGTGCGCTCATAGGCCGCCAGACCTTCTCGTCGCCCGGCAGCGCCCTGTCGAGGCCGCGCCCGAGCATTCGCGACATGAACTGGCTGCCCTGGATCAGCGCCAGCAGCCCGACGCCGATGCCGGCGCCGAGGCCGATGGCCCTGGGCCCCGCGACGTCGGGGACGCTGAAATCAACGCCAGCGGCCGCTTCTTTGCGCCGACGCCAGAGGTTGACGCCTGCCGCGAGACACACCCCGCCGAGAACGGCTACGGGCAGTCTACCAAGTTTCGGCTCGTGTCCCAGGCGGGCGTTGATCGACCGCTGCGCTTCCTCCGTGAGGCCGGACGCCAGGCCAGCGGCCGATCCCGCCGCCAGGAAGAAGCCCGCGGTACGGACCGCCGCGTTACGGGTCGGCTCGTCGCGTGCCTGGGGGGCCAGCCGCTGGAGGAAGAGTCCACTGACGACTCCGAAAGCATCCCCGGTGAGCGAGATCCTTCTCACCAGGTCGTCGTCGACCTCCTTCTTTCTGCCGCTGAAGACCATCAGAGACAGGACCGTTTCCAGGACGTCGTGAGCCAGGCTGGCGGCGAGGTAGGTGAGGGTCATCGTGCCGCCGGTGACGATCGCCTGATCCGAGGTGCTGCGCGGGATCAGCGTGCGCTGGAAGGTGTTGGCGACGCTCACCGCGGCGGCGAACGCGCCGGCGGCGTCTGACCGGTGGAGGGCAGGAAAGCGGCGGCTGTTGCTCACTGGGTACACCGGCGAGGCGTCAGGTGAGGAACTCCTCGCGGGAATAGCTGTGGCGCGTGACTAAAGTCAACTTGGATCATGCCCCAGAGGACGCTTCCTTGCCGACGGCCTTGACCCCAGAAGTTGTCTGCGTTGGATCTGCCAAAGCCTCCCTCCTGCCTAGCTGCCATCAACCAACTCGCTACTCATGGCAAGCCCTCTCACCGCCGGGAACGGACAGCCACTTCCTATCACTTCGTAACAGTGTCAGGCACGCTGGTGGGCCAGCGCATGGCAAAGCATGAGTACATTCGTAACGATTCCTCAGTAGACATTGCTCGACACGTCAGGATCGGCGGCTGCGCTGCCAGGCTCTTACAGCTGGCTCGGGCAGAGTTGGCGTGTCAAGGAACACCGCTCCACACCCGATCGCTAAGTTGAGCAGATTAAGGGAGCATGCCACCAATGCCAGGTTAGCGGTGGCGTGGTCCGCCGGAGTGCGCGCACCCTACAGAGAACTCGGTACGAATATGCCTAGCACTAGCCATGTGCCCAACGTCGCGCCGAGTCATGCTAGGCGGCCATGGTGGAGGTTACCTAGATTCGCAAGCGGATGGGAGGACCGTTCAAGACTAGGCGTAAACTCATTGGCGCGCCTCTCCAGACCCGGTCGCCGATGCAACTGCTGCGACGTTACTGGCTTGTCGTAGCCATCGTCGTTACGGTCGCGGTGTTCTGGTCGTGTCTCTGGACGCTGAAGCCGACGCGAGTGGCGCTCATAACCGTGATCATCCTGCCCGAGCTGTTCATCGATGCGCCGATCACACCTCTCAAGCTGATCACCGATGCGCCGATCAAGGAAGAGGTCATCGTCGACCTCCCTGATGGAAGTAGCGTGGTAGCCGATGTCTATCGACCCTCCGGAAGTTCGAGACACGGCGCCTTCATCTTCGCCGTCGGCGCGGCCGATAAGATTCGCGATCACTCTGCTGTGATCCGGCTCAGCAACGTCATCGCCCGGACCGGCACGGTGGTTATGGTCCCTCAGCTTTACTATCCGTTCGACGAACGAGCCCGGCCCGAGGAGGTCGAGGATCTGTTGGGCGCGTTCGGGAGGGATACTCGCGAGGTTGTTGCCTCGTTCCGGTGGTTGCACGACCAGCCGTACGTCGACCCGAACCGAGTAGGGATCTTCGGTGTCTCCGCGGGGGGCGGTATCGCTCTGATGGCGGCGGCAGACGAACGAATTCGCACGGACATCGACTTTGTGGCGGTGTTAGGGAGCTACTTCAATATCGTGGACGTCATTACGGCCGTCGTGAGCGAGTCGATTTCCTACGACGGAGAATCGACGCCATGGCAGCCAAGAGAAGATACAGCCCGCATGGTCTTTAGCTCCCTCATCTCGTATCTACCGAACTCAACGGACCGCGACATCCTTACACGCATCATGGTGAGACGGGACGAAGACGCGCGAACTGATGTCCCGGCACTCTCTTCAGCAGGCCACGACATTTACGAGGCTTATCTTGCGAAGGATGCTGATCGCCTCTTTGCGATCTGGAGTGACGTGTCGCCTCTGGGAATGGGTGCGCTGCACGAGATATCTCCTTCAAGCTACGCCTCGAACCTGCATACCGAGTTGTTCATCATGACGGACCGAGGCGATCCGTATGTCCCTTACGTGGAATCCCGAAAGCTACTGGACTCAGCGGCTGGCAACGGAAACGCTGTCCACTACTCCGAATTCGACTTCCTGAGTCACGTTGAAATCAGACCCAGCAACCCGATCTCTTTCGCGGGAGACATCACCAGGCTGCTCTTTATCGGCTGGCAAATCATGCTCCGGCTTCAGTAGGTGGCAAGGCTTGGGCCTCTGGAAGCAGAGGGCTCAGCTGCCCGACAAACGATCCATCGGCGAGAACTTCCTGTTCCAAGTCGTATCTGGAGCGGGAGACGGGGATCGAACCCGCGACCCTCTGCTTGGGAAGCGTAGGTTTGCGAATTCGCGCTTATCTGACGTGGGGACATCGTCGCAGCGAGGGACGCTGAGCGGACCCTATGGGCAACTCACTTCCATCGTGCCGGGCTCCTCCTCGAACTCGTCCGTCGTGCCGTCGTCGAAATCGCCTTCGCCGTGGATCGTCTTACCATCGATAGTAATGCCCGTGGCTTCGATGCTCTCCCAGCTCACAGACGGGTTCGCGAAGTCCTCGCTGTCGTAAAACGAGATGCTGTGGGTGACGCCGTCGCCTTCGAGTCTCTCCTGCCCCGAAGGATCGTAGATGTCAACGCTGAGTTGAGTGCGAACGCCGGTAGAAGACTCGCCAATTCCTGCCAGGTTGAACGGGAAGTCCGGGTTGCCCGCTTCCTCTGCGGAGAAGACGCATCCGACCCCGGTGATCTCCCATGTCTCGTCGCCAATCGTCAGCGTACCCGTGCCACTCCCGAACCCACCGCCTCCGTTGCCTGCCGGCTCGGCAGTCGTGGTGGGCTCGTCCCCGTTTCCGTCGCTTGTCGGTTCAGCAGTCGCGGTGGGCTGGTCCCCGTTGCCGTTGTCGCCGGCGTCTCCGTCGTCACTACTACTGCACGCCAACAGCGCCAGCGAAAGGGCGAAGACGGCCAAAAGCATAGCGATGTTCTTGAGGCGCATGGAAGGGTTCTCCTTGATCGGTCACACTAGTCAGGGTGTTCGCAGCATCCTATCACAGCGGATGCGCCTGACGCGATTGCCGTCACGATTGTGGGGCCGTACCTGACCCCCAGTGGACGCAAGCTCCAGTTTGTGTATACTGAGAATTGCCAACCCCTAGCGCCTTGTGGGAGTATGCCCGACATCAGGCGCACCTTGGGCGACATCCTCAATCAGAACATGTCGTAGCCCCCGTCCTTCCCACCCCAGCCCTTAGTCGAAGAGGTCCGCAATAGTGGACCACTGCACCAAATCAAGTTCCGCCAGACAGTTCCCCGCTGCCAGAATGCTCCCGTCCCGTGTCACCACAACCTAATCGCCTACGACCGAAAGGAAACACCGCCTTGACCCTACAGCAAGTATCCACGGAGCAACTCGAAGCGGCAGTCCGCGGCGCCGTCATCACACCCGGCGATCAACGCTACGACGACGCCCGCCGCGTCTACAACGCCCAGATCGACAAGCGGCCCGCCGTCATCGTCCAGTGCGTCGACGACGCGGATGTCGCCGCCACGGTCAACTTCGCCCGCGAGAACGATCTCGACCTCAGCATCCGCTGCGGCAGCCACAACCCCAACGGATTCGCAGTCAACGACGACGGAGTCGTCATCGACCTCCGGCCAATGAAGGGCATCCGCGTTGATCCCGCCACGAAGACCGTTCGCGTCCAGGGCGGCTGCACCTGGGGCGACGTCGACCACGCTGCCCACGCGCACGGTCTCGCCGTACCCTCTGGGATCATCTCCACCACCGGCGTCGGCGGCCTTTCTCTCGGCGGCGGCATCGGTCACCTTACGCGCAAGGCCGGCCTCACCTGCGACAACCTCATCTCCGCAGATGTCGTCACCGCCGACGGCAACCGCGTCACCGCCAGCGCAACCGAAAACGAGGATCTCTTCTGGGCCCTACGGGGCGGCGGCGGCAACTTCGGCGTCGTCACTTCGTTCGAGTTCCAGGCACATGAAGTCCACACCGTCTACGGCGGCCCCATCTTCTACGACGTCGAAAAGGGCCCCGAAGTCATGAAGCTCTTCCGCGACTTCATCATGGGCGCGCCCGACGACATGAACGCCTTCTTCGCCTACCTCATCGTCCCGCCGGTCGACCCCTTCCCTGCCGAGCTTCAGAACAAGACTGTCGCCGCCATCGCCTGCTGCTGGTCGGGCCCGGTCGAGAAGGGCGACGAGATGACTCGACCCCTGCGGGAGTTCGGGCCGCCGCTCATGGACGGCACAGGCGAGATGCCCTTCCCCGCGCTGAACACCGCCTTCGACGGCCTCGTACCCGAGGGTCTCCAGCACTACTGGAAGGCTGACTTCGTCGACGACCTTACCGACCCGCTCATCGCCGGCCACGCCAAGCACGGCCCCAGCATCCCGACCTTCCAGTCGGCTATGCACATATATCCCGTCAACGGCGCCGCCCATCGCGTCGGCAAGACAGACACCGCCTGGAGCTACCGCGACGCCAATTTCACGCACGTTATCGCTGCCATGTTCCCAGACCCGGCCGACACCGACGCTAATCGCGACTGGGTCCGCCGCTACTGGGATGAACTCCGCCCAGACTCCTCCGGCGGCGCCTACGTCAACTTCATGCACGAAGAAGACCAGGAGCGGATCAAGGCCAGCTACCGCGGCAACTACGAGCGCCTCGCCCAGATCAAGGCCAAGTACGATCCCTCCAACCTCTTTCACATGAACCAGAATATCCAACCAGCCTAGCCGCCCGGCCTAACAACTGGCCCGGCGTGCGGGACAACAGAGCAGGGGCGTGTAGCCTCGGCAGCAGAGAAAGTAGAAGAATCTTGACAACTCAACTGAATGGATTAACCACTGATGAGCTTTTCGCCGAAGTGCTGAACCGCAGTGCCGGAGATAGGCCGACCCTAAATCGCATCCAGACAAAGATACTGCGCGCTCTGCTGGACGACTGCGACCAGAGGACCGGCACCGGCGCTCATTCCTAGACCCACTGCGGGTGTCGCCGCTGACCCACGACCTGAACAACCTATGCCTGATATTAGCCAGAGGGAGGCGTCCCGACCTTGATGTCATATCACGAATACAGTACCGAGAAGACAAGGCAATACGAGGCCGACCTCTTGACGAGGGAGGCAAGAGATGGGCGCCCCGCCCCCCAGGTCGACTTTCGACCATCGCCGTCGCTGCGACTGGGAGACAAGGCCCCGGACTTCACACAGGAATCAACTCAAGGCCCCATCCATTTCTACGAATGGGCGGGCGCCAGCTGGACGGTTTTCTTCTCACATCCCGCTGACTTCACCCCCGCCTGCACAACCGAACTGGGAACGGTGGCACAACTGAAGCCAGAATGGGACAAGCGCAATGTGAAGGCGATCGGGCTCAGTGTAGACCCTCTCTTCCACCACAACATGTGGGCGCTCGACATCGCCGAGATCGAGGGAGCGAAGCTCAACTTTCCGTTGCTTGCTGACGCGGATCGCAAGGTCGCAAAGCTATATGACATGATTCACCCAAACGCGCACGCAACGACGACGGTGCGATCGGTGTTCATCATCGACCCGAAGAAGACGGTCCGTCTGATACACACCTATCCTGCCTCGACGGGCCGCAACTTCGACGAATTGCTGCGGGTCATCGACTCGTTGCAGCTTACAGATGACTGGGCAGTCGCGACGCCTGCGAACTGGAATCCTGGCGAAGACGTCCTGATTCTGCCGCAGATCTCCAGCAAGGAAGCCGACGAGCTTTTCCCCAAGGGCTACAACGAACGACGGCCGTATTTTCGTAGCACGCCGACACCCAGCGACTGACGACGCTGCGAAAGGCGCGCTGCGTGAGACCACCGACAAGGAGAGAGCAATGAAGAAGTTCATGTTTTTGCATTTCGGATTCGAGCAACCCACGCCTGAAATCATGGAGGCCTGGGGGAAATGGTTCGAGTCGATCGCCGACAAGCAGGTCGACCAGGGTGGCTTCAGCAGCGGGCGAGAAATCTCAAAGACCGGTCCCAAGGATCTGCCGTGGGGAATGGAGTCCATCACCGGCTACAACATCATCGAAGCCGAGGACCTCGACGCCGCAGAAACACTCGCGCAAAGCAATCCATACATGGCGAGCATCAGGGTCTATGAAATTAGGTCGCATTAAGGCCCCGACCATTCTCTCGGCGCCAGCAGCCGCACTTGCCCAGTCCACGATGCCGGTGATTCTGGATGGATCAGCGAGGAGGTCGGCGGCGGGAGCCCTCGTATGTGCGCTGCAAGGTCAGCGTGTTCTTCCTCCTCTGCCAGAGCGACGATAAAGGAGAAACCCGTGCCCAAAACGATTCAACAGTCCGTGACCTTCAGAGCGACACCACACGAAGTCTACGAAGCGCTAATGGATTCCAGCAAGCATACGGATGACATTTTGGCACCCCACAGCGTCAGTTAGGAAGGATTGTCACTCATGCAGCGCCCCACATTGAGCGCGGCCCAGAACGAGACCCAATGATGGCCCCCTCGCCTCCCCGGTTATGGGGTTTGCTCGCCTGACGGCGGGGAGAAAAAAGGGATGTGCTTGAGGTGTTGGGCGTCCGTCGTTTCGCGCCTAGTATATCAACGTGAAGCCAAGCGAGAGCCGGCCGGGCTGGGCGTTAGAGGCGGGAAGCGCAACTAGGGAATACTCTCCCCGCCAAGAGGCCCCGCTGGGCCGCCCTCGGCGTCCGGGGTTCACCCCTCGCGGCGGGGTGTTCGCATGCTGAGAAAAGCGACCACTCCCACTATAGAAAGAGTGCCGATAAACCACAGCACAGGTAGAACTACATCTTTCAGCCACCACACGTCCATATGACCTCCGTAAGGTGCGTCTCGCGCCCCAGCGAGTGTACCATCGCCTCCGCCCTCCTGATGTCAGCCAGAGGATCGCGGCCGGGCGATAGTAGTCGGCCCTGTCCAAGTTCGACGCGCCGCCCCAAGGGACGGATGCTCTCTTCTACTCGTCTCCCCCGTTATGGGGCTTACCCTCCTGGCGGCAGGGAGAAAAACCGCACCACGCGACCTACCCGACCTAACTCACCGAAGCTCCCACCGATGCGGTGACCGGCGTGACACTGCCAATCCGGCGTCACACTAAGTCTGCTCAGTGACACCTGGCGGGACGGAATTGTAGCCGGAGCGGGGGAATCGACCCCGCGACCCTCTGCTTGGGAAGCAGATGCTCTACCACTGAGCTACGCCAGCTCAGTTTCGTATCTATCTACTGTGAGGCCCTCGCTGACTCCGACCTCAAGAGTGCTACGAAGACTTACCGATGCGGGTGATTTTGGTGCCACAGACGGGGCATGTACCCTGGGTCGCGGGGCGGCCGTTCTTGAATGTGACCGATACCGAGTTTTGGATTTCGCGCTTGGTCCGGCACTTGAGGCAATAGCCCTCCATCGTTACTCCTTGCCCCCTCGCGGGATGCGTATGGGCAGTCCGATGCGAACAACTATAGGGTACCCATGATGCAAGTCACCACCTGCCGAATGGACTCTTCTCGCAACACCGCGGTTCGGTGCCGTTTGCTGTCAAACCCGGTCTAGGTCAAGCACGGGCGTTCGATCTTCGGCATCTCCTTCGCGTACGGCCGCGATAGTCCAGATCCTCGCCGAGATCCCCTTCGCGGAGGACGGAGGACTGGTCCAGCGCGCCGACCAGGCTAGCGTATAATGACGATCACCAACGCGATCCTGCAGCTTTTGGGCAGCTGCTCTAGCCTCTGGCTTTGCTGAGCATCTGCCTGCTGTCGTAAGCAGTCGCCAAACAGATACGAATCGCCCCGATTTCTACCTGGAAAACGACCGGGCTCCTTCTAAGCAGTTGGTTGGAGGTTCGAGTCCTTCCGGGGGCGCCATTTGCATGTTAGGTGTTCACTCGCAAGTATGAAATCATGAGAATCGAGGTGAACACCATGAATCATTTTTCGACTAGCAGCACGCGTAGTGC
>Ga0255047_10000677_pt1 | contig 27597 bp, 38 predicted proteins | sample JV7_2_1_MG_FD_183640 | JGI IMG/M metagenome (GOLD analysis project Ga0255047, IMG submission 183640) | Seawater microbial communities from Jervis Inlet, British Columbia, Canada - JV7_2_1 | ecosystem: Environmental > Aquatic > Marine > Inlet | place: Canada: British Columbia | collected 2016-10-06
ATTACTTAAAGTAAAAGATGATCCAATATCTGTATCATTAAAAGTAGCAAAGTTTGTAGTTGGTGTATCACCTACTTGAACTACTGTGTTGTTATTTGTAAAATCATTATTGTTACCTGAGACATCATTACCCACATCTCCTGATGCAGCAAAGTTTAAGTAGAAACCATTAGTACCAAACGTAAGACCTGATACATCTTTAGGTATCCAACGACCAGTAGATGTATCTACTTGTCCAAAGCTACTTGGTTCTAAAGCAGTGCCATCAATCATCACTACTTCAGCCATATAACCATCCCAAAAGTTTGAAGCATTATTGTAACTTCCAATAGCCATTGTAGCATCTGCACCATTTACTGTAAGACTACTTAACATCTCAACACCATTTACGTAAGCTGTGCCTGTACCACTGTTACTTTTTAATACAACATTTATCCATTGTGATTGATCACTAAACACTCTTGTAGTAGATGTATAACTACCTGAGTACCATGCTAGTACATCTGCCGTTGAGTTATTACCAAAAGATAATCCAGCATCACTAGCTGTGGTAAACATAAAGTTTGCAGTTGCACTTCCTACTGCTGGCTCTGCACGTTTTACCCACATAGAAATTGTAAATGTTGTAGCAGTACCTGACATACTACCTCTACTTAAATCTTCACTGTTTGCATTTACAAACAAAGCACCATTACCAACGGTAAAAGCATTAGTAAAAGGTAAGAACTTTCCAACACGTTGCCCTGCACCATTGCCTTCGTAGGTTGTGGTGGAAAAGTATTCTTCTAGGTTAGTTTTTGTTCTGGTTGTAGCAGATGCTATTGCAGTTGTATCTATTTTTCGTGTTCCTGTTGGAGGTGTAGCAGAATACGAAGATTGCCCTGAGTTTAATGTGATTGTATAAGGTGTCCCACTTCCTCCTCCACTAAACATAATAACAAACGGCCCAGAAATATTTTCAAAAGCAAAGCCAGACTCAGTTCCTGTTGATGGATCACCTGAATTTTGAAATGTTCCATTTTTACTAAAATATATTTTACCGTTTTTTACGCATATCCCTATAACATCACCATCAGTATAAGAATTTCCATATGAAGCTTGTGTGTTGCCAGTGTTTCTTTTCCCACCTGTTGAATCGTATAAGTAATATTCGTTAGAACCAAAATTAAAAGCAGTGTCTTTAGCAGTAACAATTCCTAAACAGTTAAGGTCTGTGACATTTGTACAAGTTATTTCTGCGTAAAAACCTGACGAATCTTCAGCAATAAGAGGAATAGTTGAAAATATATTTCTAGGAGGATCGGATGCACTAGCTTGTGCTGCTGTTTGATTTCCATTTGTAAGTGTTATTGCTGTTGCAGAATTTCCAAATAATGGATTCCACAGATTAAAAATATTTGTTGGAGTATGCGTACTAGTTGTAACACTTCCAGTATTTGTGAAGTTATTACCCTCACCACTAGCATCTGTCTGTGCATTTGTAGTGTTGTCTAAGTAGAACCCTGTAGTACCAAAAGTTAATGCTTTAATTTCTGTTGATGATTTAGGTGTCCAAAATGTACCTGTTGAATCGTACTGCCCAAAACTACTTGGGTCTGCAACTGTGCCGTCTAATAAGACAGCTTCAGCCATATATCCATTTAATGATAAACTTAATCCATCGTGAAAACCTAATTGATGAAGGTGTGCGCCACAGATTAAACCATCTAAATTTTGAGAAGGGTTGGTGTCAGTAGCAAAATCACTAATTCTTTCTCCATTTAAATAAAGCATCATTCTATCACCAGCAATAACATTACCAGAATCATACACAGCTACAATATGATACCATGCTTGATCACGTAGTAGTTGAGTTGTGATTAAACGACCTACAAACGAATTAGATAGATAAAGATCATGTTGTAGTTGTCCAGTATTTGTTTTTAAAATTCTATGCTGATTTGCGCTAGTATTAATAGCACCGAAGATTGGTGTGCTAGATGCAGTCGTTGGTTGCGTAAAATAGCACCATGCAGAAAAAGTAAATTTATCTACATTACCAGCACTCCCCGGAGTTCTTTCTAATTCTTGACTAGTTGTTGTGTACAAAGCAGAGTTATCTATTTCTATTAAAGGTTCTCCACTTGCTGATGCTGCACCCATTAACAAATTATTATTAAACATTATTAACTATACTCCTGCGATAGTATTGCTTGTATATTTTCACCAGTGTCATCACTAGATATAGAAGCTACTATGTAGTCTAGTCTATCCACTGCACCACCAGAGGTAGAGAAGGTTGGATCAGTTCCTGCTGGAAACTTCCAACAACCATTCCATGATAGTGTACCACTACCACCTGATTGTACAAAGAATATACTTCCTGTTTGTCCTACTCTAGCATTTGTTGGTCTTGCCATTGTATGCGCTGCTGTTACAGTTGTCAAGAAGTTTTGTGCGCCTCCAAAGTTAAGAGATACACTAGCTACTCCATTGATTGCTGTAGTATGGACTGAAGCTGCTGCTGACTTAGCAAGAGCAAATGTACCACCTACACTTGTATTACCACTAACTCTAACAGTTCCTAAGAAACCTGAGTTACCTGTGATGGTAGCTGTGCCACCTATGACTACATTATTTTCTAATGATACTGCTGCTGCAACCCTAAGAGTTCCTAAGAATCCTGAGTTACCTGTGATAGTAGCTGTACCTCCTACGACTACAGCACCTTCAAGTGATACTGCACCACTAACTCTGACTGTACCTAGGAAGCCTGTATTGCCTGTTATAGTGGCAGTACCACCTATTACTACATTGCTCTCCAGAGAAGTTGCTCCTGCTACTCTAAGGGTGCTTAAAAAGCCTCCTGCACCTGTTATAGTTGCTGTGCTACCCATCTTAACAGTACCACCTATGGATACGTTATCTTTTAGAACAACTGCTCCAGTGACTGTAAGAGTACTTGCTAAGTTGACTGCACCTTCTAGAGATGTAGCTCCAGATACTCTGACTGTTGTTAAAAATCCTGTAGCTCCACTGACTGTTACTGTACCTAAGAAACCTGCTGCTCCAGCTACAGTTACTGTGCTGAGTAGATTAACTGCTCCACCTACACTTAATGTAGATGCTAGGCTAGTTGCTCCAGCTATTGTAACAGTAGATCCAAAGTTTGCAGCACCACCTACACTGAGTGAAGATGCTAAACTTACTGCTCCTCCTACAGTTACAGTTCCTAGTAATCTTGTATTGCCACTTACAGATACGTCATTTTTAAAAGTACCTGCACCTACTACTGTAACAGTGCCACCTACAAATAAGTTACCACCTATTGTTGCATTATTAACAGAGATGTTACCTTCTATAGAGGCTGTTACATTTGTTAAGTTAGAACCATCACCATAGAAAGCTGATGCACATACCTTCGCATTAGATGCTTGTAAGTTTGCACCACTGATTGTTACTGTTCCACCTATTACTACATTACCTGATACAGATACATTATCTTTAAATGTTGCAGCACCTACAGCCGTAACTGTACTTGCAAAGTTTGCAGCACCTCCTACACTTAAAGTAGATGCTAGACTGACTGCACCTGCTATGGTTACTGTAGATCCAAAGTTAGCTGCTCCTCCAACACTGAGTGATGAAGCAAGACTGACTGCTCCTCCGACTGTGACTGTACCTAGTAGTCTTGTATTGCCTGATACTGAGACATCATCTTTAAAAGTACCTGCACCTGTAGCTAAGAATGTACCACCTACTGAAGTATTACCTGTTACGTCTAGTGTTCCTCCTACAGTTACATTACTCTTTAATGCTGCTGCACCTACAACTGTAACTGTGCTTGCAAAGTTAGAAGCTCCTGCTACACTAAGTGAGGATGCTAAACTTACTGCACCACCTATTGTGACTGTTCCACCAAGATTTGTATTACCACTAACTGAGACATCATCTTTAAATGTAGCTGCTCCTACAACATTAAGAGTACCACTGACTGATACAAAGTCACCTACATTAATATAACCTGAGACTGAAATGTTTGTTGCAATACCTAACTCAGCTTCTACGTTAGAGAGGTTACGTCCATCACCATAGTAGAATAAAGCTGTTACATTACCATTTACATTTAAATTACCACTGACTGATACATTGTCATTAAATACTGCTGTACCACCTACTGACACATTAGTAGCTACATCTAAGTCTCCACTGACTGACACATCATTCTTAAACTCAGTCTTAGCTGTGAAGGTTCCTGCTCCTGTTACTGCAAGAGTACCACCTAGAGAAGTATTACCTTCTACTGATACATTACCCTTAACTCCTAGAACACCACTAACTGATACGTCATCCTTAAAGGTTCCCTTACCTACGACTGTAACTGTTGAGCTAAACGTACCTGCTCCAGTATTAACCAGTGTGCCACCTATAGAGGTATTACCTGCTACAGCCAAGGCTCCACTTACAGAGACATCATCCTTAAAGATAGCTGTACCTGTTACTGTGACTGTCCCATCTATGAGAGCATTACCTACTGAGATACTACCACCAATAGAAGCTGTTAGCCCTGTTAATGCTGAACCATCTCCAAAGTATTTAGCAGCACATACCGTACCTGCTACATGCATTCCTGAAGCTAGACTAGCTGCTCCTGATACTCCAAAGGTTCCATTAACATGTACAGAGTTGGTTGCTATTCTTAATGCAGTCTGAGTACCATCTGCTGTCTGTACGTTTGTTAGAGAGGTTGTAACACCTGTCCCTGTTGTACTTGCATTAACTGTAAGTAATGACTTGTACGTATTAGATATAAGTTTATTATTAAAATTTGTCATATTGCATCCCACGTTTTATCTGCTTTATTCCAATTTGTATTACCTTTAACAATAATTAAAAGTTCATTTGCAGGAGAATCAATACGATCAGTTTTCATTGTAATCCACTGTGCATATTGATCCCATGTTATTCCCCTACCACCTGTATCAGGTCTAGGATCTTGTACCATAGGATTGTCTCTAACATCTGGCACTTGATTTAATGGACTATTCTTTAAGTCATACTGTCCCTCAAAGTCTTCAGGACACACAAGTAATCCATAACTGTTTAATCTCATTACACTACGTTGATACACAAATCCACATGTATCACACATAGCTAATACGTTTGCTGTTCTACCTCTTGACATTAAGTATAAAATGTCAGTCTAGGTAACAAGTAGAGAGAAGCACGTTCACGATCTTCTTCCATTGCTCTAGCTAACATTTCCTCGTAGTTTGTTTTTAACATTGCTATTCTAGTGTCTGGTACAAGAGGACGCTTCATAGACATATAGTAAGCTAGTCCCATTGTTAAACACGGTAAAAATCTTTTAGGTAGATCTGCATTCTGATCAGCAGACTTATCTACATCAGTCATATCACTTACTGTTTCTATCTTAAGTACATCTGTAGCATTCTCTGGTATAGGCCACACTGATAGTGTAGGGTTATCTCTACCTCTACGTATGCTGTACTGAGATGGTCTACCTGTTTGAGTTGGTGCAGGTATGATTAAGTATTCTTCTGGAGTAATTCTTGTAAGCTGTATATCTGTATTATCTCTGCTGAGTACAACCTCAAGAGCATTAATAGTATTACTACTTAGCTCGTATGATGTCACACTGGTTGCTAGAGTTACAGCCGTAGTTCCTGTAGTCCATAGAAGTATACCTCTGTTCTGCCAATCCTTAAGCATAAGGTTAATAGAACGTCTTGCAGAAGCAGGTTCATGACCAAGGGTATCTTCTCCCCCTATCATCTCACTAGCTTCTTGTATAACTTCATCTATATCTAGATTAAAGTTGTATGTTCCTGATACTGCCATTATGTTCTATACCTTCTTGTCTTTCTTGCAATCTTCTTAGGTTGTCTAACGAACTGCTTTCCGGCAGCAGTCCCCTTCCTCTTTGCTTTCGTGGTTGCTGCATACTCCTTTGATGACAGGCTTTTGATTGCCTTCTCTGGAAGATATCTTTCCCCTGTCTTGCCTGACGGTTTCCCTGACTTGGTTCTCCATTTCTGCTTACTCCACTTACTTAGTTTATTACTAGACTTTTTCTTTGGTCCTGAGTATGTTCCACCTGAACCTTTATAATACTTAACTGCTAGTTGCATTGCCCTTGCTGAATGCTTACCACCCATCTTAGCTTTTGCTCTAGCTTTAGCAGCAGCCCATTTCTTAGGATCTCTTTTAGTAGCTGTACCACTAGACTTTTTTGCTGCCATTACTTCTTATGTACCTTCTGAACTTCAAAGCTTGCTTTCTTAGAAGCACCTCTGTGTGCTTTATAACCAGCAGAAGGGTTTTTCATAAGCTTAAAACCTTTACCAGCTTTCATCCAGTGATATCCTTTAGGAGCATCTACAGCTTTTCTCATTAACATCTCCATCTTTTTCTAGCTTGCCTGAGTCTGCTATTTGGATTCTTAGCAGCCTTTGGAAATTTTTTCATCTGTCCTGCTGATCTAGCACAGTAGCTCTTACGCCTTGATGCTCTCTTACCAGTAGGTTTCTTTTCAGTTACGGCAGTCTTTAGTTTAGATCCGGGGTTCTGTCTTCTATATTTAGCAACACCTTTGGCAGTCATGCCAGCACCAGACTTAGTAGGACGTTTCTGTCCTCCTCCTATGGTCATGCCCTTCATATTACTAGGCTTTCTTTTTTTCTTAGTCTTCACCATAAGTGTTCCTATATTTCTGAACTAGATAATCACAGTAATCTTGAAACCATACGTGCCAATCTGTGTAGTCTTTTCTATCTGGCTTATGTATAGTAAAGTCTATCTTATCAGTATTACCGTAATCCATTAGTACATCTTATTAGAATAGGTAGCTTTACCAAATCCTCGTAAGGCTTTACCACCACCTCTACGAAAGACTGCTTTCTTTCTAGGTTTAGCTGGTCCACCCATGCTACGTTTAACTACTTTACCGCCAACTTTTTTACTTACTTTACCGCCAGCTTTTCTAGACTTTCTTTCTGCTATAATTTTTTCATATGTGTTTTGATCATCAAGACCAAATCCTGAATTACCTTCAGATCCTTCTCTCATATCTAACATTTCATTTACAAAAAGACTATCTATTTGCTTATCACTTTTAAAAGCATCTTTACCACCACTTTTTTTAATAAACCTATTTCTTGCTTTAGTTTCTATAGGACCAAAAGAGCTAGAAGGTATAGCTTTTTTATTTTCTTTAGCCTTATTCATTGATTCTTTATTACCTCTAGGTGTATACCCCGGAGTTTTCCCAGTAAATTTACCAGCACCTGCATCCTTTTCGTCTTGAGTTCTTTCACTAGTTGCTCGTACAGGTTGATTAGGTTTTGGTCCTCTAGGTTTTATCTTGTTTAGTCTTTCTAATTCATTAGCATTTAATTTGCTCTTACCTGTAGATGTAACTTTCTTTTTTACTACAGGAGCTTTAGCTCTAATACTAGGATGCCCCGGAGACTTCCTTTTATCTGAAGGTGTTAAAGCTACACGTAATTGTTCTACTTGTTTTTTACTATAAGTTTCATCTTTAGGTAAATTCTTTTTAATCTTTGTAGATGTTATACGTTCTTTAGGACCAATCATTTTTTTAAGTTTAGATAAGATACTACTAAATTGTTTCTTTCCTTTAGGAGTAAGAAAATTTAATGAAGGACTTGTAGTAGTTTTAGGTTTATTATTTACTTTCTTTTTTTTAGGTCTTGGAAAACCATCATCAGAATTTTGAGCAGGTTTTTTAGACATAGTTTCCCCAGTACCTTGTTTATAAGTACTAGCTAATTTTTGTTCTTTTTGTTTTTTTTGTTTTTCTAATTCTTTTTTCTTTTTTTTCATTGCAGGAATAATAGCTTTATTTCTATCAATACGTGCTTGTTCTGTAGGAGTTCTGTTGCCTTGTCGATTTGGTATAGTAACAGAGGTTTTAGCAAAAGGTTTTCCAAAGTCACCTTCAGGATATTTATTTGTAATAGAAGTTACTTTTGGTTTTTTAGGAATTTCTCTACGTTTAATATTTTTAAATTGTTGTAACTGTAATATTCTTTTTCTTTGACTAAGAACTGGAGAATTAATATTTTTTAATTGTTTTAATTCTTTTGCTTCTTCTACTGTTAAAGCCATAACTACTCTCCTATTGAAACTTTGAAAGACTTACCCTGAGAGTAATCTTCTTCTACAACTACGTCACTCTCTTTACCTGTAACGCTTGGGCCTTTACGAGCAGCACCATATCCCTGTCCAGTTGGTCTGCCTAATACTTCATCCAAATCTACTGGAGTTGGTATCTGTGATATGGGTCCACCCATTTAACTTCTCCTTTTCTTTCGTCTTGCTTCACTTAATGCGATAGCTATTGCTTGTTTACGATTAGTAACTTTTTTACCAGAGCTACTCTTTAACTTCTTTTTTTTAAACTCACTCATTACCTTTTTAATTTTTTTCTTTTTCTTTCCGGGCTTCATAATCTGCTGTCTAACAGATCCACGATTAATCATCGTATCCTGCACCAGTTACTTTACCACCACTCATACGATAGGTAATCTTACCACCATACTTTTTAGGCATCATAGGTTCCTCTGGTTTAGGTGCTAGTTTAACTTTACGTTTATCACCTTTAACAATTCTATTTATTACAGGTGCTGCTTGATCTATAGTTTTTTGTTGTGGCTTTGTTATATTTTTATTTCTTTTTTTAAGGTTAGGTTTAACTTCTTTCATAATTAAAGCTCTAGGCGGTTTATTTTTTTTAACATTAAGAACATCTTCATTAAATTTATCTTCTCCATATAAACCTTTATAATATCCTTCACCGGCCCTTTTTTTTGCACGCTCAGTAGATGTAATCTCGTTATTAAGTACTTTATTTAATAATTGTTTAAATCTTTTTTCCTCTGCAATTTTAACTTTTTTATTATATTTATTTTTATTTTTAGTAATTTCTTTTTTTAATTTTTTCATTGCAGGAATAATAGCTTTATTCCTATCTATTCTTTCTTGTTCAGTAGAAGTTACTTTTTTTCTTTTACTTACTATTGTTTCATTACCCATTATACTTCTCCTAACTAGCTGCTTGCGTTATGGTATCTGGACCGCCAGCAGGAGAAGCAGCAACTGCCATATCATCTTGTCTGGTACGTCTTGCTTGATTTCGTAGTGCCAATATAGCATTGTCATACTGTGCTTGCCATACTGGTAGTGTATTCCAATCTTTCATATACATGGTTGCTTCTATCATACAACCTGCAAAGAGAGCATTATAACAATACTCACTAAAATAATTCTGTGTTGTTACGCTTGTTCCTGTAGCTGATGCTAGAGGTAGTGGTTGTGATTGTGTTTGTATCTCAACTGTTATTGCTGAAACAGGAGTAGGCACAATCTTTATATTAGAGTTGTCTCTTCTTGTGTAATATCTAGGACTACCTGTAGATGCACTAACAGGCCAATAGTCATTGACATACTCTGATGTTCTTTGTAATAGATTAGTTATAGTTGTACCTGTACTTACAATGTAGTTTACATTACGTACAATACGTACTCTATCATTAAGGGGTACAGCACCTGCATTACCAGAGGATACTGACACACTTGTATACTCAGTCATACCTTGATCATCTAGATCTTTGACTAAACGAAACTCTGTCTTCTTAACAAACGAAGATACTTGAGTAGAGAACTCAGTAGAGTCATTCTCAGTTGTGTTAATCAAATCTGTTTTTAGATATGAAAATGTAGTCATATCTTAGCCTAAGTATAAAGTAATTGTAGGAAGCATTGCTCCTGTTCCTGATGTTGCAACACTTACAATACCATTAACACCAACTCCCATGTCTCCTATATACTGATCATTAGAATCTAACGCACCTACACGATACCTAATAGCTGTTCCTTTAGCTGTCTTGTTGGTAATCTGTTTGCTACCTGTAATAACAACTTCACCTGCAAGAGTAGAATATGTATGTATTGCTAAAACTCTTGTTGTTGTTGGTGAATTTTGTCCTGTGCCTTCTTCGCCTACAGTTAGGTTACTATCAATATAACGAAATCCTGTTATGATTGCACCATCACTACTTACGTTTTGTGCTACTTTAACATTTGTACTCATATCATCTCCTTATAATAATGAGGAAGAGGTTTCCCCCTTCCCCATATATTAATTAACCTGCGCTACCAAAGAACCCACGCCAATCAGAAACACCAAAGCTATAACGCTCCCGTGCCTTGAAACGAAGGTTACCAGTGTCGAAGTCTGGCTCCATCTTAGTTTGAAGAGGAGTACGGTTAAACATCTTAGTACCATTAGGTACGTCAGTCTTGACAAAGTAAGCGTCAGTGTCTGTGAACCTTCGGTTGATGTAGTACCCATCTGGTAGCATACCTAGGTGACGAGTAGCATTGATTGCATTCGTATTAGGGTTAGCACCTGCTGCACTCGTTTGAGTGTTGCCGGGACTAGATAAAACACGATCTGCAATAGCCCATGAGTCAACTGGGATATGTAGACTTACTGCACTTGCACCAATTAAGATACCACGATCATCAGCAATCTTTTGGATGTTCGTTAGAATGGTTTCAAGTGTAGCCTCTGACAGGTCAGCAGCAGCAGCTAAGTTGCTCTGATTACCGTTAGAGATTGTTGGGTGTGCAGCAGAAAAGAATGCAGCCCCATCACCAATGGTATCTGAGAAACCATTGTTGAATAGATTTGCAGCTTTAACCTGCTTAGTGTTAGCCATTGCACGTGCAAGACCTTTAGCACGAAGCTTGGCAAACGTATCATATAGATTGTCTTCCATTGCTTCTTCTGTAATGGCAAATGCCAATGCTACAGTCTCAGCCGTATAACGTGCTACATAACTCTCTTGTGCGTCATCATAAGTAACGGCAGCACCTTCACCTTTAGTTGGGGCAGACCCAAAACCAGTGAATAGTACTTCTTCTTCAAAAGCACGATCTGAGTTTTCAATTTCATAGAGAGGCTTATGCTCATCATTAACTTCTCCATACTCAACTCCAAACACAGCATTTAAGCCGGGAAGGAGTTCTTTACTAATACTAGCTCTATTTATAGCCATAATAAATCCTTCCTATTAAGCAGTAGATGCTGTTGCCGTGACATAACGATCACGGTGTGTGTTAAGATATACTTCTACGATTGGATACGCATCCCCATCACCTTCGTCAGGGAATTGCGCTCTACCTATACCACGCACAGCAGCAACAGCTTCTGTACCTGATGCAGCATCTAGATAGTAACTAGACTGCCCAGTAACGGTACTACCTGATGAAGCCGTAGAACTAACAGTAACATTGTAGTTCTTTACGATTAACATCTCAGCAGCAGATAGAGTTGTAGAACATTGAATGTGATAAGTCTGATCTGGATCAGTGATCACAAAGAATTTTATATCTGTGGCACTTGTTCCACCCGGCCAATACCGGGAGAATTTCTGCTCACCATTTTCAACATATTGACAACCCATGAATACTCCAGAAGGCTTGAGCGTTGCAGCAATATATGGAGATATTGTTGCAAAGTTCGCACCGGGAAGTACTACTGGGTCACCAGTAAAAATGCTATTTGTAGGTGTACCAGCTAGGCCAGTAGATGACCAAGCAATGATATCAGTTACAGCTTCATTGTTGTAACCACCACCAATTTTACGAGCAGGAGTAAAGCCACGAAATGCTTTAGTAGTAGACATGTGTTTCTCCTATTGTTATTAGAAAGACTAGTCTTGAAAAGACGGTTGTCTTCCTGTTGTTCTTACTGATTTACTTGTATTAGAGATAGGCATACGAGAGTCATTGTTTCTCATGAGTTGTGCATTCACCGCATCCATCAGATCATTCGATTTATTCTCATAGTACTTTCTCCTAGCAGTTACACGGTTACTTGGTATTTTCGCAAGTGCCAAGTCTCCACGACAGACTGTACCAGTGTAACGACCATCTTCCTTCACGAAGGATGTAATAGCTAACTCAGGAACTTCATCAGGAGTAACAAAAACCCATCCCTGCTGTTGTCTCTTACCAACATTAGTGATGTCATCTTGACCTTTTACAGATATGCGTAACCATCGTAGTGACATTCCATCACTGTCAAATCGTGCTTCTACCTCTGGAGGTATAGCGAGGGCATCTGGCTCCTCAAAGACAAATTCTTCTTCTCTTGTATTAGCTTCTCGTTGTGTATTACTACGTGCTTCATTTCGTGTTGTCATTCTTTATCTCCCACGCTACAGTATGTTTGTATAGCCATCTGAGTCGTCAACTTTTAACTTCTCAGCAGCATATTTTTCAAGTGGTATATTCCATTTCTGGGCTAGTGCAACATCTTCTTTAGATAGTTTTACTTTCCTAGAACTAGATGAGGAAGAGCGTGATCCCCCAGATACTACTTGAGCAGGACTTGACGTATTTTCCTGCACACGTTCTTGACTATTTCCCAACTTTTGAGGAAAAGCCTGTTTAAGCCTGTTATCAATTTCTTGGTAAAAGTCTTGATCCTGTGGATCATATCCTTCTCCTTTTAATTCTGCATCAATCGCAAGTGCAGCAGCAGTCATAACATTGTCTTTACCAAACCAATCATTCTTAGAAGCCCAATCTTCTGCTCTAGGATCATTGACAGGTTGCTGCCTAACTTGTTGTTGAGGTTGAGGCTGTGCTTGTTGTGGCACATCTTCAATCTCTTGATAATTATTCTTAGCAGCAGTTACATTCTTAAGATCTATCTGAGCATCATTAAGCATTTCTTGTGCCTTCAATACTCTATCTTTATCACCTTCTTCAAAGGCTTCTGTATATACTGCTCTTGCTAATTCTATCTTATCAGTTAATTGTTTCTCAGAAGCATCTAAACTAGACTTACCTAGTGTATTTACTTCTTTATCTTTTGTTCTGAGGTTTGTATTTAGTTCCTCATTTTTTTGGATGAGGGCTTGTATATGTTCATCTCTTTCTTTACGTTGACGAATAAGTTGTCTTATTCTTTTTTCTGCTCCTTTAGTTTCTATACCTTCTAACTCTGGAGCTTTTTCTTCTTCTTCTTTAGACTCAACAACTTCTTGTTTAGTTTCTATTTGAGGCTTCTCTTCTTCTTGAGACTCCTCAAATTCTATTTCTATTTGTTCTTCTTGCCCTGCATTCGCAACATTTACGTTGCCCCATTCTTCTTTATCCATTTTATATTCCTTACGTTGTTCACGAAACAAACGAATTACGTGACTCTTTTATTAATATTATACCATACAATTTGTAATATCACAAACTATACAGACCCTTTTGTTAAATTAAATGTAGGATCAAGGTCTTTAGGATCTTGAACCCTCATGGTAATCTGATCATCAAACAGTAAAATAAAACGAACACCTTTATAAAATAGCTTAGTTCCTAAGTGTTTACCATATGATACATGATCTCCGACTTGACACCATGCTCCAGTAGGAAATTTATTCTTATCTATGTAGGCTAAGTCTCCTACTGCAATAACTCTACCTACTGTAGTTAAGTAAGACATATCATCTCTAGTAGAATCAGGAATAAATATACCACCCTTGGTTTTACTTTTAACTGATACTGGTCTTATTAGTACATGATAACCCGGAAGTTCTGGTAGAACATCTGGATCTTTTGCTTCTTCTTCATCTGTTATCCATAGATCATTCTTAATTGAATTACCCATATGTGCTTGTTGCATTAATCATCATCCTCTGCATAAGTTCGTTTTTTAATAATATCAGTTAGATTATCTCTGGCCCACTCTAGGCTGTTGATTGATCCAACTACTTGACGGTAATGAGCGAAGTCTTCAGCTACACCATTACCTAAAGTAATTCTAAGGTTATTAATTTCTAAATTAAATTCCTTGATTACTTCATCCCATATTTCCATTACTTTAGTTTGGCTCCTTCACCAGATGTCTTCCAAGAGAAGTCATCCCATTTGTTTAGTGAACTACGTATGTTACGTCCACCAGTTACATCTTGTGCATATGGATCTCCAAAAGACTTGTCAGTATTCTTGACATGCTCTAGGTATCCTTTACCCTTCTTCATCATTACTCTTCTCCTTTTTAGATTGAGATATTGCTAGTTTAACCAATGCATCTAAACCTTTCATGTCTAGATCCTTTTCGTCTTTCTTACTTTGCTTAAGTATCTGCTCCATTATACGTTCTTTAGTTCGATCATCTTCAGCATTTTGTTTTGTTTCTTCTACTGAAAGTTTACCAAGAACATCAAGAGTTTTAAGATCTTTCTTAGAGTCTCTATCTAATGCAGCTTTTTCTTTCTTAAAGTTATCAGAAGCACCTGACTTGAGCATACCAATAATCTGTTCGTTCTCATCAAGCTCAAGTTGCTTATTCTTAAGTTCCATCTCAGCAGCTTGTACGGCTGTATCAGATTGTAGCTTCTGTTTTTGTAGTTCAACTTTAGCTTGCTCAAGAGATACAAGTTGTTGTTCAGGTGACTGAGCCATGCCCATAGCCTGATTAGCATTCATAACTTGTTGTGCAGCTTGTGCCATAACCATTTCAACTACAGAAGGATTCTGCTGCTGTTCTGGTGGTAGTTGTTGCATAGCTTGTTGTGCTACACCACTCATTTGTTCTTGATACTTCATAACTGAATGCTCTTGTATATTAGCTTCAAGTAGTGGAGCTATACGTTGCATAATAGGATTAGCACCATTCTTAGGATCTTGAAGGTACGCCATCTTAGTCTGTATATGAGCATCATGGTTCTGCCCCGGAAAGGCAGCAATAGGCACACCTTTAGTTGCAGCCATAATATCTGACACTGGGTCCATTTGTTGAGGCTCAATCTTTGGAGGTAGAATATCTTCTAGGTTAGGCATGTTAGCTGCCTGTAGAATAGTTCTATTCAAAGCTTCAAGATTAAACATTCCGGGTGGTGACTGTTGTGCCATTTGTAATGCCATGTTAGCCATCATCATACGGTGTGCGTTAGAAGGTATGTTAGGATCAGATACTGGTATGATGTCAACACGACCATCAAAGTCACTCTTGAATATACTACGATCTTCAAATGGAACATCGTAAGGATATTCATCTGGTAGATAATCATAGTCTATCTTAGCTAGTATTCTAAATTCATCTTTCTGAGATTTGTGTACTCGTTTATGGATTGCACTAAAGAACTTACTACTGGCTTCTAAGAGAGCCATTGTAGTTCCGACAGGTCCATAGGAGGCAGCATCAGAGACAACTTGCTCTGTGCTGTCTGCAAATCGCTGACCAGCAGCACTTACAAAATTCAACATCTGAAATAGAGTTGAGGAAGGCTCTTTATAAGGCAAGGGGATAATAGCCTTAGAGAGATCCATTCCAGTTGCTTCAACCTCCTTGAACTCACCGGGAGAGATAGGGTCGTTATCTCCGACCATTCTCAATCCTTTAGCCTTGAAACCACCCGGTAAATTGGCGAACTGACCAGCATCTATGAGAGATCGCATGGCAGCAGTTGCACTCATGGTGAGGTTACCGAGGAAGTGGATCAAGCCTAATCCATAGAAACCAAAGCCCGGAACAAATCTATAATGCACAAAGTGACTGCGCTTCTCTTTGTTCTGGTCATTCTGCTCATAGTTTCTACGAATACTTAACACTTGCCTTGACTGTTCTATAACTGTAACAATGTAAGGAAGTGATTCTCCTGTATCTTCTATATCAAGATAGCAATGTTGTTCTAGTAATGCATACTGTGGATCATTATCAGAAGAAGGAGACAAACCAATAATGGTATCTAACTTACGAGTAAAGTCAGTAAACAATCCTTCTGCATTAGGTTCTGGTAATTCTACGTCATCGTATATACCTGCACGTATATCTCTTTCCATATCTATAGGACTACGATATATTAGGTGAGTGTATCTGTCAGCATTTCTTAGATCAGTTGCATAGTATGATACATAGAACTGGTCAATAGGAATAAACTCTGACATAGGACGCTTGAGTGCTGCATTATAATAAACCTTTTTGAATGCAGATCCTATTAAGGGTAGATGGAAAAGCATTCTTTCAAACTCATCAAAGTATTCTGGCATCTGCTCAGTTACTTGGAAGTTCATAAAGTTCTGTACTCTGTTAGCTTGCATCTCTTTCTCAGGTGTAGACTTACCCATGATGTTTGCCTTGACAGGTCCACTGGCAGGAAAGAGTTCTGCTGATGCCTTGGATTGAAACTTAACTGCTGACTCTATGAGCAAAGGGTGTACGGCTGTACATGCACCATCAAAGGGATCACTTCCCGGCTGTAGCTTCAGACCTAGTAGATCAAACCCACGTTCAAACATAGACTCCCACTCTGCTCTGGAATCCTTATCAGCTTGAAAGTTATCTATAACTTGATCAGCTATCTGATCTAAGTATTCATCTTCTAATGTTTCTGTTAGGTTACCATACCACTCAGCAATCTCTTCTGAGGCAGACATAGTTACTTGCTCTTCAGAAGAGAAGTCTACAATCACACCACCATCTGTAGGATCAACCTCAAAGGTAGCTTCCATCTCTTCCTCTGCTTGCATTGGAACTACGTTAGCTACTTCTTCTTGCTTCATCTCATATGGATTACGTTCAGTTGCCATGTTCTATCCTTTTATATACCTTCAAATTCTGAAGCACCACCTGTGCCTACACCTTTTTTACCAAGAAATTCTTGAGCTTCTTCTTGACTTATACCATAAACATCCATTATAATTTTTACATTAGGATCTATTTTTGATGCATTATTTATTCTTTGAGCAAGTAATTTACTCATTGGTGATTTCTCATCTTCTTTTTCTTCTATCTTTTTTTCTTCTACAGGAACAACTGCATCTACATCAGTAGCTGAAAATCCTGATTCATCAGGTGCATTAACAGATAAAGCATCAGGAGATATAAATGTTGTTTTTCCTAAAGTATCTAGTGCCATCATTTGACCTGTTAAAGGATCGGTAAATGTACCTACTACTTCTGATCCTGTAAGTTTACTTAGAGCAGCACCTAAAATTCCTATTGGAACTTGTTGTACAGCAGCGTTTAAAGCACCTACTCCTAAACTAAAAGGGGAAAATTTATCATAAGGAGTAAAATCTGTAACACCCCTATCTGTTAATTGTTGTAGTACTTGTGGATCTACACTCATTGGTCCAACAAGATCATTAGTAAGCATAGATTTTATGCCTCCAAAAAATCCTTTATCTTCATCAACTACCTTACCTTCTTTTTTTAATTCTTCTATTCTACTTTGAAGAGCTTTTTCTGTATCTTCATTTTGTTTATCTAAGTAAGTTCCAAGACCACCTACTCCTGTTAAAGACCCAGCAGCTACTGTACCTAAAGATTTTCCCATCATCTGAGCTACAGCTTCATCAACATTTCTAACTCCAGCATTTATTAATTCGTTTTCAAGAGCATTTTTTATACTTTGTTTAAAACCTTTTCTAGTATCAAACCCTAATAGATTACCTCTTTGACCTTGATAAGTTTGTTCAAAGAGGGTATTTTGACTATCGTCTTCTTTATCTTGAGGTGTTTGAGGTGCTGATGGAACTTGTGAACCAATGAACTTTCCTTCTGATGGTGGGACACCTCTTGAGATAGTATCATTACCACTATCAACACCACCGTATGCATCTGTATAATCAGAATAAGCAGCAGCAGCTTCAGCTTCATCTTGAAACCCACCACCTCCTGCTTCTCTATAAATAATAGGTACTACTATGTCACCACCCTTCTCCATATTTACTGGAGAGAATGCTGAAGCTTCCATAGGATCTTGAAAAACACTACTCATCTGTGAAGGCATTTGCTGCATAGGTGCATCACCCATACCGTACATGTTTTGATTTCGCCTACGGTCAGACAGTGTTGAGTATGCGTCAGACAATCCACCACCATATTGCATTGGTAGTACTTGCCCTCCTGCTTCTCTTATAATAATCTGATCATAAACTGGCTGTATAATACCACCCTTTTTTATATCTCCAATTTTTGTACCAAACTCAGGTACTCCTACTGTTGTAGGTTTTCCTTTTGGATTATCACCTTTGTAATCTCTGGTTAATTTTTTCTTTAATGCATTTACTTCTTTCTTAATTTCTTCAGTAGACTTACCTTTAGCTTTAAGTTCTTTAGTTAACTTTTCTACTTCTTTAGGTATTTTTATTTTAAGTGCAGCTAGTGATTCTGGTATAGACTTATGTAATTCTTTAACATACTCAGCCCTAGTATCATAAGTAGATAAGTTTCCACCTTTTTCATAAATTACTTTTGTAGCATATGAATGACCTGTTGGTCCTTTTGATGCTTTTTTTAATTTAGAACCACCTTTCATTGAAACTAAGTAAGTATTGTCTTTAAATTTTTCAAATCCTTCATTAAGTTCTCCTTCCCATTTCCATTTACTACCTTCAATTAAATTTGTTTGAACTTCTATAGCATCATTACTAATTCTATTTCCAACTTGAGATGCTGGTAAACCAATATCATCTGCTGCCTTCATTCCAAAACCCGGAATGTTTTCTCCGGGAGGAGGAAAGGTTGATATTTCTATACGAGAGGTATTTAAATTAGATGAGTCTGGTCCCATTATCATTTTCTTATTTTTTAAAGTATAAGGATTAAATAGACCACCTATAGCTTCTTGATCAGTTATCTTACCTTCAGCAGCTAAATTCATAGAAGAGAATGCTCCCTTTTTTTTAGGAGTTTCTCTTGTATACTTCATGTCTAATAATTTTTTATCTACTATATCACCTACTGCTTTACTAGTAGATCTAATCTTAGCTGAACCGGGAATAAAAGCTCCAGCAAGACCACCAGCTATTTGTGCCATACCCGGAATGATATTACCTTCTGATGTCTTCTCTGATCCTTCTATCATTTCTTTGATATCAGCAGCAGGACTAATTGTTTCTGCTATTGTTGTAATACCAGTAGATACATCTTTTTTACTTGGTATATTTAAACCAAGCTTACGCAGCACAGTTAGAGGACTATCTACTGCATCTTGTACTATTTCTGAAGCTGTATTAAATAATGTTGACATATCTTCCCCTTTGATTCCCTGCGTATATTATAACACAGAAAAGTTAATATCCCAAACTAAAAAGTCCAATAGGTTCTTTTGGTAGATTTAGGACCATCTTCAAAGTCAGGATCATCAGGGTGAGTTAGATGCCATGATTCTTTCATGTAGTGTATAGCCATTGTCATAGCATCTACCTGATCATCGTGGGCAGCATTTGGAAATCGTATGAGTTCTTCTATGAGGTCTTCTGACCACTTCTTATTCTTAGGTATCCATAGTCTTCCTGCTTCTAGTATAGGTGAAGCTGCATATACTCTAGCTACCTTATCTCTATCTGGTGTATATTCCATCACTGGTAGTCCTGACCTTCTCATATCCTGTATGAGTGACTGACCACTAGCCTTCTTCTCCACCATACATACGTCAGGCTTGTTGCTATTGTACAGTTGCTGTGCAAGCTTACGTAGTTCTGGGTACTCAAACCTACCTTTGATGTTACCTAGCAGGATTAGGTGGGGTGCATAGCTTTCATATCCAGCTTCATCTTCATCATACATGTAGAATATGCCCCATGTCTGGATTACAGAGTAGTCAGCCGTAGTTCTGGTGGAAAATGCTGTGTCATATGTCTGAACTACAAAGTCACAAGTAGGTGGATCATCTTCTACCCACTCTTGTATCCATCTTTTCTTAATTATACCACCCTCTTCTGGTGTTGGGTCTTGCATATACAGCGAGTTCCAGTATTTGCTACCATTACTAGCTTTGATTTCATTCTCATCTACCCTGAGTACGCTATCTGGCTTCCATTCTGGGAAATAACTACCACCAACAGGTAGATCCAGTAGATCTGCTGCGTCTTCGTCTAGCCATGCAGGGATCTTAATGACCTCCCAAGGGATAATGTCGTAGTCACCCATGTTTTCCTGCTGCTTTAGTAGCCATCCACACAGGTCATCGTAGTGATAACGAGTATTAATGATAACTATTGCACCATTAGGCATGATACGTGTACGTAGTCCAGCAGGATACCACTCTTTGATGTACCTTCTACCTGCTTCTGAGAAAGAATCCTCCTCAGACATGACATCATCAAGGATTGCTATGTGCGCTCCACGTCCTGCTATCTGTGATCTGACACCAGCAGCGTAATACATACCACCTTGGTTGGTCTTCCACTTACCTGCTGCCCTTACGTCACTCCTTAACTGCACTCCTCTGAAGATTTTCTGGAACTCTTCTGTGTTTACAACGTCCCTGACTGACCTGCCAAAGTCTGAAGACAACTGATCACTGTGTGAGACAGTCAATATCTCATGTTCTGGGTGTCTACCTATGTACCATGCAGGGAATAGCTTAGAACATATCACTGATTTAGAGGATCGTGGTGGTAGGAAGACCATCAATCTCTTAATCTTACCTTCTTCTAAGTCCTGAAGCTTGTCGGAGATAACCCTAATGTGATTACCCATCTTGAAGTCAGACACAATAGAGGGAGCCATTCGCTTAACAAACGTAAGGAAGTTCTCGTTTGATTGATATTCAACTTTTTGTGAGAGGAGTCCCTTTAAGTTTAGGAAGGGTTCTAATAAATTTTCTTCTATATTAATATTATTATCCATACTATATATTATACACTATATTATATAGTTTCACAAGTACTAATTAGTATTTATTTAATTATAATATAGATTATAATAAAGATATATCATAGTAACTAAGAAGTTACTTCTTAATTACTTCTTAATTACTATGTAGGCCGCAGATTGGTTTATCATCCTGACCCTTATATTTGGTAGACTTTCCTCCTTCTTAGTTTATATATACAATGCAGACACACGCAGGTTTTTTTCGGTGGGGTTATGTAATCCCATATTGTGGGATTTTGTAAAAATCTTAAAAGATACCTTAATTCACTATGTGGGATTTTCAAAAATAGACAAATCTCATATGATGATGATTTTCAACCTATGTAGATACTCACAAAAGGTTATATCTATATGTAATACCATCCTATTTCTGCTATTTTCTCATTATATTACATTCTCATTATATGGGATTTGATGATTTGTATTTGATATTTTCTATAATTTTGATGATATTAAAATCCTTTGTATGATGATATTAGAGCCATACAGCTATGCTAGTTTTTTGTAATGCCTACTATATATTTTTTCTATTGCTACCCTAGCATACTTTAAAAGGCCTTACATTAGATTTGCATTTTTACCGTTATTTTAATAATTAACTAAATATTGTATAATTACCCCAGTATTATGCATTATTTGCATAGCTGTTAAGTTATTGATTTTAATAGATAATAAAATAATTTAATTATATTCAATTATTTTGTTTAGTGTTTTCAATAAGTTAGCTATATTAATTTAGAACTATTCTAATTTAATTATTATTATCTATTAAAATCAATAGGTTATAAGGATAATAAAAAACTTGTACTATTATTCTCAATATGCCATAAAGTATATGTCGAAATAATGTAATTTTTAAAACGAGGTTTTTGGAAAGTTCACAGCAGGAAAAAATCAAATGTTAGACCAGCCTTTTAATCGAGGTAGGCATTTAAAGAATAGACGAAACTGCTGGACACGAAACCAAGTTTAAAAAAATACAGTATTACGGGAATAAGACCGAATGCTGGTTAAATTGCTGAAATGTCTTAAAACTTATATATATAAATTTTGACCCGTTAGGCCTAGTTTGGTATTACTTTAAATACTAGGTTTTATGTTGCAGTACGTTGGTTTTATATTAGCGTATTAATGCTTAAACTTGCGCCTCTCAACCAGAGTATTAGGGATAGGCTATGCGGTAGGAAGATAAACAAGTCCATTGGTGGCATTGTTTGTGTAAATTGGTTTTATTACTGGTTTATATGGGCATTTTTACGTTGAATACTATATTCAATATTGTTGGTGGCTTAGTCAGTAGACGGTCTAACTTTTACGCAAGGTATCCTTGTACCTTGTTATATATATGCAATGGTGCGTATATATAATTTAGTACAAGGAAAAAAATATTATGAGTAATTTAAAGCAATACAAACAGTCATTATCCTACATCAAAAAGAATGGTAAGGTTTTAGGTAGTCATGTTCAAAAGGCTATTGTTTCATTAGGTAAACACGTTATTGAGACTGGCGATTGGTCGGAAATTAATGTGTTACGTGGTGCGGTAGTTAATACCGTAGGCTTGCGAGTTAAAGCATTTGATATCTATGTGAATGATACTTTCACGGGTATGAAATTCGATAAAGAGACGCAATTATGGTTGCGTAAAACCAAGAAAAAACCAGTAGTAGTTGATGCTGATATGTTCGACATTAACTGGTTTGAATATACCAAGGAAGCCGAGCCAATTATTGACTATGATAAAAGAATGAAAGGAACTAGCAACGAAATTATTTTGAACTTTTTAGATGTAGAATTAAAAGCCATTGAAAATAAACAAGCTAAAAATGCTGAAGAAAGAGGCGACAAACAGGCATATTGTGAGCGTATAGAATCGTTGCGTCAACTAGTATCAGCCTAGTATGTTTATAAATGCGGGATAGTGTGTAAATGCTATCCCAATTTTTATACACATATTATCAACCAAACTTAACTTAACCGACAAAAGAAAAGGATATACTATGAGAAAAGATAGATGCAAAATAGTAATAGAATTTACAGCCGACTTAGATCCGATAGCGGGAACTTGGCATAATATAGAAGATTATGTAAATGACATTAAACGTCAATTAACAGGCGAATTTAATGGTATTCAAGAAACTTCTTACAGGAGAGAAATTAGAATTATTAGTTCGGAAGTAAACCAAGATCCTGCTTATCAAGATAAATAAAAAAATAGTATGTTTATAAATGAGGGATAGTATACAAATGCTATCCCTATTTTTATACACATATTAAAAGTCGAGTGATAATTTAACACTGTTAAACCTATAAACGACTATAAATTTAAGACATAGGTGGGTTATGGGATAGCCCTCAATAGAAATATCCTAACTTAAAACATTAATAGGACAATCAAACCATGAAAAAAAGCTATGAAATTCACATCAAATTATTTAATGGGAATGTAGAAAAATATTCTCAGCCTAGAGAATGGACTAATAAACAGTATGATTCCAAGACCGATGCACTAAAAGATTTTGGTATTGGTAAAGGAGAAACTGTAATCTATTGTCAACCAATATAGTTTGTTCATTAAGATAGAGATAATATAAGTATGTTATCTCTATATTTATGCACAAATTATTAATCAACAAAGGAGAATAATAAATGTCTTTCATTATAATGAGAGAAAGTTTTATAGAAGAAGTTATGGAAGGTATAAGTGTGTGTGTTCAAGACTTAGAAGATGGTGAAATTTATGATATTGAAGAAGCCATTCAAGGTTTTGAATTAGATCCTGCTGATACACCATTTCAAACGGGATACCATGCAGGATTAGTTCATGTAGAAGAGCATGGTTTATTAGCCACGATAAAATCTTTAATTTCTGGTGAAATACGTAAAGTTGTGGAAGGAATATAAAATGAGCTATGACATAATGAAAGAAGTATTAAAAGCATACGATATAGCAAATGATTTGCACCATGAAGGCTTACACGATGATGCTAAAATATATGAGATAGCATTATATAATCTATTAGAAAGCCATCGTGAAACTATAGAAAAGGAAGGATAAATCATGAGTAAAATAAAATCAAAGACTAAAATAAAATCAAAGTATCTACAATTCTCAGCCATGTTATGTCAAATAAACAATGTCATAACTGGAGAATTTCACAGTGTTCATACTAATTTAGAAGAAGCCTGTGAGATAGCGAAAGAATTAGGAAAAGACTTTGATGTTTTTTATTGTGCAACCTATAACCCTATCAGAAAAGAAAGGATAAATCATGGATAAGTTCAAGTTAAGTTTTAGCGTAGCTGTATGTATAGGGCTACTAGTATTTAGTACTATAGCTTATCTTGTTAGGCTACCAGTATGAGTAACATAGTATTAATCAGTGTGATAGGTGCGACTATATTATATTTAATGAAGGATTATATACTATGAATAAATCATATGATAAGTCATATAACTGGCTTAAGTCTAGAGATTTCATGAGAAAAGAAAGGAGAGATTTAACAATAACATTAAGTATACTAGCAACAGAGATAGTGTTAATAATAATACACTACTTAAATTAAAAACAATAATGTTTACATTAAGAAAAGGAAAAACTATGACTGATAATTTAAAAACAGTAAGTGAGATTAAACTAATTCCCTATGTGAATAGAGATATGCTTTCATCTCACCCAGTACAAGGTAGAAAAACTACATCTACTTGTATCAGTGCTATGAAAAAAAGTATCATAGAACTAGGTAACTTTGTAGAAGTTAACCCTATAAAAGTTATATATATTAATGATAAGTATCTAATAATAGATGGGCAACATAGGACTGAAGCCTTGATAGAATTAGGGTATGATATACCAGTTCAAATACTACCTAATGATATTGATATAAGTAGACTTATGATAGCACTCAATAGCTATAGTCAACCTTGGAAAATACCATACTATGCTAAACACTTTGCATCTATGGGTGTAAAAATCTATAGAGATTTCTTAGATCACATGGAAAAATATGAGGTAACAGCAGGTGTAATGATAGCTATATATAATAAATCTAGTCAAAGAAATCAACCAGTTGTACAAGAATATAAAGAAGGTAAGTTAAGAATTGTAGATGATAAGCATATAGAGTTTACTTTACTAAGGCTTGACAGCCTACGAAATTTAGGTAAGAATCCACCACTAGAAAATAGTACAAGAAAGAAGCAACAGTTTCAGCAAGCTATGTTACAGGCTTTTGAAAATCCAGAGTTTAACTTTGAGAAGTTTAAGAAAGGACTAAATAAAACTAAGCATGATCTAAATAAATTAGCTAAACAAAAAGACTTACTAAAAGAAATTTATTACATAGAATCGAAAGGAAAATAATAATGTTTAAACAAGATCAAAAAACTATAGAGTTGTTATGCCGTAGCTATCCTATTGTTACAATGTGGACTATGATATTTGTACTCGTAACAATTAGAACACCATTCTTTCTAATACTTAGATACATGAATGATGTTAGGAAGTATGGTGCAAAGGCTAAGTGTTTGAATAGTACACATAAAAATGCTGGATACAAATATATTAGAAGGCATTATAAAAGATTACATAAAGCAATCTTCAGTGAGACTATGACTGACGCAGAAAAAATGGTGACACTCTTTTCAATACCTAACATTGGTACACGTAAAGCTGGATTTATATTACAGCTATGCATAGGTAAGGTAGGGTGCATTGATTGTCACAATGAGACTATGTTTAATGTTGATCCTAAAACATTTAGACTAGTCAAGTCATCACCATATGACAAGCAACTATCAGTAGCTCAAGCATATGTTGACATGTGTAATAAGATAGGAACATCAGAGTATCTATGGGATAACTGGTGTGAGTTCATTGGTTTGAAGTGGGATAAAAGATTCCCGAATGGTGGACTAGAAGTTTCTGCTTTACATGTGCAAGCTATTGTGTCAGTATTATCTAAGAGTATCTACAATGCAAAGACCCTTAAAGATATTGCGTAGGTATAGGTATATCAAAACTCGTAAGTTAGATAAGAGAATACTAGCTTACGAGATTGATAGATCTTTTAGATTAGGTAAGAGAATAAACATTAAAGCATAGGAGTTATTATGGAAGATGAATATGAAGTATTAAGTTATCTTGAATGGTCAAATGATTATGAAAGAAAATATAATTTAATGCCAGCGTGGTGGTGGAACCAATACAAAAGAGAGGAAGCCTATGAAAAGTATACTAGAGGGGAGTGCTTTGACTAATGAGTGACGTAAAAGAAAGACTACTACAACTATACGAAGAAGCCATTGACCAAGGCATGACTGAAGAAGATGCAAAGGTTTGGGCTATGGATAAATTTTATAACTGGACAGGAGATGAGTAATGAATAGTATTAATATACATAACGTAGATAAAGTAGAAGTTAAGACTAGTGAATTTAATTGGGGTCAAGCTATCACCATTGAAGTGACAGCCACTGATGGTGTACGTAATGAGATAGTTCTATATGAACATGGTAATACAACTAAGATTACAGCAGAGAAAGGATAGGTGATGACAATTAATACAGCTAAAGAAATCAAAGACTTCTTAAGAAAAGATAATGATAGTTGGTATGGTCATATCTTAGATGGTATACTAGATACATACAATGAAGACATGACTGTAGAAGAAATAGATGATATAATAAAAGAAGAAGTAAAAGACTTTCAACAAGGATATGAAAGGTATAAACATGAGTGATAGAGAACTAGGAGATACTAAAACTTTACATGAGAGTTGGTTTGCTGAACTAGGTTCTTTAACCAATGATAAAGAGTTAGTAAGAAAAGAAAGAAGTAAAGAAGTAGTTAAGATAATGAAACAAAAAAGAAAGGAAGATAATAATGTTTGATCATAGTATATTAGATTTTGAAGTAGAAAAGTTTAACCTCTTTCACTTTGGTGAGGAAGGTCATACACATTCACAATACAAAGTACCATCCAACATTGGTGTTGGCCTTAGACGTAAGGATACTAAGCAACCGTTAGGTATAGTCTCTGATAACTATGAGATTGTACAGTACATGGACATCGTAGATAGTGTTGAGCAAGCTATTGGTATGTCGGGATTAGACTTAACTAATGCTGAGTTTCAAACTAATGTTCACGATGATGGGGCTAGGATAGAACTTACTGCTAAGTTTCCAGCACATGAGCAAAGCATAGGTAAACTTACTGACACAGTAATACCAGAGTTAAAGTTTAGGACATCACAGAATAGAACATGGGCTAACAATATGATGGTTGGACTATGGCGTTCTATGTGCTATAATACTTTGGTGAGTGGTGACAAGCTGGCTTACATTTATGGTAGACACACAAAGAACTTTAATGTTAGTGGGTTTGCTAAGAAGATACAAAATGCTGGTGAGTTTATAGTAGGTGAAGGTATGACTGAGATGCGTACTTGGTATGATACTAAGGTTACTAGACCACAAGCCATTGATTTGTTTAGTAAAACTATAGCTAGACGTACTGACAATGTGACCAGAAAGAAAGTAGCTAACAAAGTTATGCTATCTAATCTTATGAAAACATTCGATGAAGAGTCTAGACATTTACATGGTCGAGGTAACTATGATAAGTATGGTACGAGTGATAGTGGTAGTCTATGGTCTGCATATAATGCAGCTACATGGTGGTCTACGCATGGTCAGACTAGGCAAGGATCATCCCTACATAATGCCAAGCCTATCAGAGAAGAGAAGGTACGTAAGATGATAGGGTCTGAAGCATGGAAGGAGTTGTTAGTAGCGTGAACTGCTGGCATTGTAAGACTGAGTTGATTTGGGGTGGTGACCATGATATAGATGATGAATTCTATGTCATGGTTACTAACCTAAGTTGTCCTAAGTGTGA
>Ga0255047_10000678_pt1 | contig 27593 bp, 22 predicted proteins | sample JV7_2_1_MG_FD_183640 | JGI IMG/M metagenome (GOLD analysis project Ga0255047, IMG submission 183640) | Seawater microbial communities from Jervis Inlet, British Columbia, Canada - JV7_2_1 | ecosystem: Environmental > Aquatic > Marine > Inlet | place: Canada: British Columbia | collected 2016-10-06
TGCGCTCGAGTTGGTCTAATGATAATGAGTCTTAGTTCGGAGAATCGACAATGAACTGGAGTCGAGCACTACTGGCGCTCCTGGCCTTGATGGCTCTATCGGTCTCGTCCGTAGGTCAGGAGTCCGCGGCGCCTGAGGATGAGCCGGTACCAGCCGCGCCGCCCGCCGAGACACCGGTGCCGTCCGCCGAGACGCCGCCTCCGCCCGCCGAGACTCTTCGGCTCGACGAGCTGTTTATTCCCAGTGAGGAAATCGCCGCGGACGAAGAAGTCATATTCCCGGTCAGTATCTAGTTGGACCATCAACCATGAAGCGAAACTTTCAAACCGAATTTCTCTACCAGGTATTCGCTCTTATTATCGCGGTCATTATCGTGCACGCGATCTATGTGACGATCGTCAGGCCCAGAGCGACCGAGATCCTGAATGAACAGGTGCTGCAGATTCAGGAAGACGCGGATTTCACGGTCGAGCGTTCCTTCTGGGTGTTGATCAAGGACTTCGAGCAGGAATCGTGCTTCGTGTTGATGCTTTGGGCCTTCTCTATCATGGGCTACAAAGCGACTAGGTCTCTGGCCGAGCGAAAGCTGTTGCAACAGGAGCTCGTACCCATTCAGGATGGTGTCCGAATTCTTCCCGAAGATACGCGAGAGTATGCGCGTACGCTGCAGGCGCTGCCGAGCGGACTAAGAGACATGCTACTACCGCGCGTCTTGCTGTCTTCGTTGGAGCGCTTCGGCTCGACTCGTAACGTTCAGGATGTGTCCTCGGTCGCGAATACGCTGTGCGAATCGGAGGGCGAGCGACTGGAATCCGAACTGTCGATGATTCGATATATTGCGTGGGCGATTCCCTCCGTAGGGTTTATCGGCACCGTTCGCGGAATCGGTGATGCGCTCGGACAAGCTCACCGCGCTGTCGATGGCGATATCATGGGTGTGACGCTCAGTCTCGGCACGGCGTTCAATTCCACTTTCATCGCCTTGTTGATATCGATCGTCGTGATGTTCCTGGTCCATCAGCTACAGTCGTTGCAGGAGCGAGCCGTATTCGATACGCAGATCTACATTGACCACAACCTGATCCGCCACATGCAGTCGCGCGGCGGCGTGTAGTAGCGGAAATCTCATGAGCACACTCGCTATCGACATCAACGATGCGAACCTGATTGTCGCCGATGAATCAGGCGTGCTTACTGCCGAGCCTGGTTACGCGCTGCTCGTCGGCGGAGAAGTGCTGACTGGCAATGATGCGTACGCGCAGGCGCGCTTGAAACCGCGCGATTGCAGTAACCGATTCTGGGGAAATTTAAGTCTTGAAGAGGGGAGCGCGCGTGTGGAGGGTGTTGCAAACACGGCGCAACTCGCGTTCGCACAGTTGGAGAATCTGTGGAAGCGGTACGGCGGTGACGGGAAAGATGCCGTGTTGGTTGTGCCCGACCACTACAGTCGCGAGCAGCTGGGGCTGCTGTTGGGCCTTGCGCAGGAGTGTGGTATGCCCGTGCGGTCGTTATTGAATAACGCCGTAGCGGCGAGCGCCAGGCCTTACCCCGACCAGCAATTAATTTATCTGGACGCCGGTTTGCATCGCGTCACCGCGACAACGTTAGAGCAGGGCGTAGACGTTGGCGCCAATACGGAGAAGGCGATCGATGGCGTCGGTCTCGCCTCGCTTATGGACCTCTGGGCCAAACGCGTCGCGGAGATCTTTGTCCTGTCGACGCGTTTCGATCCGTTTCATAACGCCGCTAGCGAACAGCTCGTGTACGACCGCCTGCCGATGTGGTTGCAGAGCCTGCAGGAGCACGACAGCGCCGAGCTGAAGCTTCCCCATGGTGAGAGGGAGTTGAGCGTGGAGGTGAAACGCGACCAGCTGGTGGGAGTCGCCTCCGGGTTTTATCGTGCACTGGTACAGCTGATTGCACAGTGTAGAAGCACCGGGGACCGTCTCGTCGTACAGGTCTCCCACCGCCTGCTCGGGTTGCCCGGCGTTCTCCACGAGCTCACGCGGCTCGACGACGCACACATTTTGCCGTTGCCGGTCGGTGAGGCGGCTCTGGGAGCGCTACAGAGTCTCGGTAGCATCGAGGCGAGTCGCGGCCAGGTAAAACTCCTGAAGCGGCTGCCGTGGCGAGAGGAAAGCGCCGCGCTGCCGCCTGACACGACGCGAACGGAGCCCGAAACGGTCCAGAAGCCGGTGCGCAGGAGCGAGCTTGTGGCGACGCATATCGTCTACCGTGGTGTCGCCTTCCCTGTGGACGGCAAGGGACTGCTGATTGGTCGAGAGGACCGGGAAGGGCGTCGTTCGATAGTGCTGAACGGCGAGCATGCCGGTGTGTCCCGCGCGCATTGCGAGCTGGTGCGGCGCGATGGCGAGCTCAAGCTTACCGACCTGAGTCAACACGGGACGTTCGTCAATGAGAAACGTGTCGCCGGCGATCTCGCGATTCGACCCGCCGATGTGATTCGTATCGGTTCCCCGGGAGAGGAACTGCAGGCGATCGTGATGGAGGGATCTGATGGCGCGTAAGAAGAGCATCAACGTGTTCTCGCTGTCGTTCCTCGACGCCATGACCTGTGGTCTCGGCGCGGTGATTCTGCTGTTCATGATTATCAACGCGAATATCGATGTGCGCCGCGAGGCCGACCTCGACGATCTGGCGGGTGAAGTCGACCGCATGGAACTACAGGTGCTCGTTGGCCGCAAGAATCTCGTGCAAATTCAAGAACAGCTGGCCGAACTGATCGAAGAGTGGGCGATCTTGCGCGGCCTGAAAGATGAGATCGTCACGGAAATCAATCTCACCGCTGAGGAGTTCAGTTCGCTGACAGCGGATACCGTCGCCCAGGAGGAAGCCATCGAGCAACTTCGCTCGGAGCTGGATGCGTTGGAAGAAGAAACGCAGCGTCTCTCGGCGGCGAGTATCACACCCGAAGACGCGGGTAACCGCATCATCAGCGTGACGGGAGAGGGTAATCGGCAGTACCTGACTGGTATGAGAATGGGCGGCGAACGCGTCGTCATACTCGTCGATGCGTCGGGCAGCATGCTGGACCGGACGATCGTCAACATCATCCGCCGCAGGAATATGCCGATCGATCAACAGCTCGCGGCGCCGAAATGGCTGCAGGTCGTCAACACGCTGGAATGGCTAACGGCGCAACTCACGCCCGGTACGCAGTTTCAAATTTTCGCTTTCAACGACGAGGCGTGGACGCTGGTCGAAGGCAGCGACGGGCAATGGTTGACGATCACCGACGGCAGTCAATTGAGAGAGGCTGTGGATAGCTTGCGTGCGACCGCGCCGCAAGGCCCCACGAGCCTGCACGCGGCGTTCGCGACGATGCGCCCGTTGGACCCCAAGCCGGACAATATCTATCTGCTCGCAGATGGTCTGCCGACGATGGGTGAGATCACGCCGGCGCGTGCCGGCGTGACCGGCAGGGAGCGACAGGGGCACTTCAATCGGGCGGTGCGTGAGCTACCGTTTAACGTGCCCGTCAACGTCATACTGTACGCTATGGAGGGAGACCCTCAGGCTGCGCCGTCCTACTGGTGGCTGGCACTTAGCACCGGGGGATCGATGATGGCGCCTTCGGAGGATTGGCCATGAGTAGCAGGCGACGCGAAATTGAGACGGGCAGTCTGTCCTTTCTCGATGTGATTTGTTGTGGTTTCGGGGCCATCATCCTGTTGCTCGTGTTGACCAAGATATTCGAGCCGATTCGGTTGGAGGAGAGCCACGTCGAACTGGAAGGACTGATCGCTCGTTACCAGCTGGAGTTGCACGAAATTCTTGGCGAGACCGAGATTGTCCAGCGCGAACGCTCATCCACCATCGAACGCGTCGAAGAGGATGAGACGCAGATTGCGTCGCTTGAAGAGGAACTCACGCGTATCCGTGCGGAATTTCTGGCCACGACGGATGATGCGGATATCACAATGGATCTGGCGGGGCGCCTTGCCGAAGCGAAACAGCGTTTGACCGATGAGATGCAGCGTCTGCTGGCCGACTACCGGCCCGATCCGGAGGACTACAAAGTCGGCGGTATCCCGGTCGATAGCGAGTACATCATTTTCATTATCGATACCTCGGGCAGCATGCAGCGTTACGCCTGGAATCGCGTCCAGCAGCAAATCCGCGAGACCCTGGAGGTGTACCCACAGGTCAAGGGTATCCAGGTGTTCAACGACATGGGCGAATACATGTTCAAGAGTTACCGGAACGAGTGGATTCCGGATACGCAGGGACGGCGGGACGCGATCATCGATGCGCTCAGAAACTGGCAGGCCTTTTCCAACTCGAGCCCGCGGGAGGGCATACTCGAGGCGATCGACACGTTCTATGATCCCGACAAGAAAATCAGCCTCTATGTCTATAGCGACGATTTCGCGTCCGGGTCCATCAATGCGGTGGTCAGAGAGGTCGATCGTCGCAACCGGGCCGGCGCGGATGGCCAACGCCGCGTTCGCATTCATGCGGTCGCTTTCCCGGTGTACTACGAAGTGACGAACGGCGAACTCCTTTCGTCCGCCCGCTTCGCGGTATTGATGCGCGTGCTCTGCCAACGCAATGGCGGCACGTTCGTCGCGCTGCCTTCGCTGCGCGGCTAACTTGTAGGAGCGGCCGCCCGGCCGCGATGTCCCGCTAAGCGAAAATGGCAGCCGCAATGGCTCATGGCTCGCTGCGCCGTACCCACCACGCTCTTATCGAGCGTTACTGCCAGCGGCTTCGTTCGCCACGACCCATCACGCCCGCCGGTCATGGGCGCCGCAGCGGTCAGAATTCGTCAGATTCGAACCCTCTTCTTGCCGGAATTCATCACCGGATAGCCCCGGGGTGGCGCTTCAATGAAGGCGTGCGAGTAGGCACGATCATTCAAAAGGAGCATAGACATGAAATCCACCATAATTGCATTAATTGTCACGACATTCGCCAGCGTTGGTTGGGCCGCCGAGTCGGCCAAGCCAAATAAGTTTGAAAACATCGGCCTGGGCAGCGGCGCAGCGATCGGCGCAGCCGCCGGAGGTCCTGTCGGGCTGCTGCTGGGCGCAGCCGCCGGAATCTGGCTTGGCGATCGATTCGATGCGGAGCGCAGCGCGCGCGTCACATTCGAGGAACGCTGGACGGAAACTCGCGAACAGGTCGCCGGCCTGAATGGCTTGATTGAGAGTAGCGAGCGGCAGATTGCGGTGCTTGAGACGCGGAATCGCCAGGATGCTCGTGCTATCGAGAACGCCGTCAGGGAAGCGTTGGACGTTCACATCCTGTTCAAAACCGATGAGACCGAAGTCGCCGACAACACGCAGGACCGTTTAGTCCGGTTGGCGAGCTTGCTCGCACGTATGGAAGGCATGTCCATCAGCGTTGGCGGTTATGCCGATTCTCGCGGTGACGCGGAACACAACGCGCAGTTATCGGCACAGCGAGCCGCGAATGTTCGGGCTACGCTGATACGCGCCGGCATACCTTCGGGAAGAATCTCCGTTGATGCCTTCGGTGAGCAGCATTCCGTCGCCGACGAGAAAGATCTGGACGCGCTGGCTTTCGACCGTCGCGTCCAGTTGACGTTGATACCCACAGGCTCCCCCGAGCGAGTCGCTCGACAGTAAAAGCCAGTTGGTAACCGGAGCGGCCGCCGGTGGCGAATGCCACCGGCGCGTCGTTTTGCGTTGGAGAAGTTGAGTGGCGTGAAGTGGCAAGCGAACGGACGCTTTGGTCGTTAGACTCATTGGTCGCACTCGCCGATCGAATGCGACCACGATAGGAGAATGACATGGCGACCAGTGAGTCAGAGGGTCAACGGAATTCAGCGGGTTCGCTCATTGCCACCGCCCTGATACTCTCACTGGCCTACGCAGTACTGCGTTATCACATCGCGGGGCCCGTCCTCTGGACGGACTTTCCGTTCTTCATCCTGAACAAGGCGCTTTCCTTAGCTGCCTTCATTCTCTTGGCGCTGAACTTTGGTCTTGGACCCTTAAAGAATATGGGCGTCGGCGTGTCCGAGGGCTGGCTTAACGCGCGCAGGGCGATGGGAATGACGGGTTTCCTGCTGGTCCTCATTCATGCTTTGATGAGTTTCATGTTGTTCAGCCCCGCCGTCTACGGGCAATTTTTTGAGCAGGACGGCACGCTGACGCTCCTAGCGGGCATTAGCATGCTCGGGGGCGTTCTGGGCTTCGTTGTGCTCTGGGCATACAACATGAGCTTCCAGACGCATATGAGAGAAGACCAGGTTTTCATCCAGTTCATCACGTCGAGGAAATTCCTTCTTGTCGCGTTGACTCTCGGCGGCGTGCACGTGTTTTTCATGGGTTACGAAGGTTGGTTGGCGCCGGCGGGATGGCACGGCGGTATTCCGCCCGTCAGTCTCGTGGCGTTCTCGTGTTTTGTGGCGATGTATATCGTCAATATCCTCGGCAGAAAATAGGAGTTGACGATGCGCGACGAGACGGTTAGAAAAATTCGTGAATACAACCTTTGGTACGCCGGCGTGGCCGTCGTTCTGTTCCTCGCCTCGGTCGGCGGCTTCGCTCAGGAGGCAGGGACCTCGGCTCGCCAGGTCCGACCACGACTGATCCTCCAGATCACGGTCGATCAATTCCGTGGCGACCTGATCTGGCGATACGAGGACCGTTTCGGCGCAGGCGGTTTCCGCTATCTGCTCGACGAGGGTAGCGTCTATCTCGACGCCCACCATCGCCATGCGAACACCGAGACGATCGTGGGACACACGACACTCGCAACCGGTGCCGATCCGGCTGCCCATGGCATGGTCGCTAACGTCTGGCTCGATCGGTCGAGCGGCTTCTTGACCTATAACGTCGAGGACGCACGCTACCCGATCCTGACAGAGGGTGCCGGCGTCGATCTGACGACTGAGATTGATCCGACGCAGAGAGCCGCACGCTCCGATGGCCGGTCCCCAGCCGCCATCCAGGTGTCCACCTTCAGCGACGAGTTGACGCTCTTCTATGGACAGGAGGCAAAAGTCTTCGGCGTTTCGGTAAAGGATCGTGGCGCGATTTCCATGGCCGGGCACACCGGCAAGGCGTTCTGGTTCTCGAAGCAGAGCGGGGAGTTCGTCACGAGCCGGTTTTATTACGATCGTTATCCCGACTGGGTGAACGAATGGAATTCGCTCAAGCTGGTGGAGGACTACGCCGGAGAGTCCTGGGAGTTACTGAGCGACGCCTCCACCTATCGGTTCGGTGATGCGGACGACCGTCCGTACGAAACGGCGCTACCGGGATTCGGCCGGGTCTTCCCTCATCCTTACGGCGGTACGAGCGATCCGTACTACACGACGTTATTGACCGTCAGCCCGGCGGGTGACGAGCTGACCGTGGATTTCGCGAAGGCGTTGATCGACGAAGAGAGTCTCGGTGCCGACGATATTCCGGATTATCTCGCCGTGAGCTTCTCGGCCACGGACTATGTTGGCCACGTTTTCGGCCCGTCGAGTCTCGAGGCCGAGGACAATCTGCGACGGCTCGACCGCACGCTGGCCGAGCTTTTTGAGTTCGTCGACCAACAGGTTGGACTCGAGAATACGCTGATTGTCCTGTCAGCCGATCATGGCGCGTCCGAAGCGCCGGGCTACCTGAGCGAACTGAGGTTCGAAGCCGACTATATCGACCCGGAAAGCTTTGACCGGACAACGGCGATCGAGGCGCTGAAGGCAGAGTTCGGAGTCGGCGAAGAATTGATCACGACCTACTTTCATCCGTATCTGTATCTGAATCGCGAGTTGATCGACCAGAAAAACCTCGACCAGGATGTCGTGGAGCAAGCGGTGGCTGCTGCCATCACGCAGCTCGATGGAGTGGCTATAGCCGTATCGAGCAGTGCTCTGCGAGAAGGCAGGACGCCTGACGTTCCCGTTATCGAATCCGTGCTGAGGAACTTCAGTCCCAGCCGGTCTGGCGATATCTATGTCGTGTTTGAGCCAAACCGCTTCATCAACGAATTCGATGGTTTGACGGTTGCCGCGTCGCATGGATCGCCGTGGCGCTACGACACCTATGTTCCGCTAATCTTCGTGGGCTCTGGAATTCCCGCGCAACGAGTGACGCGGGCGGTGCAGACCATTGACGTTGCCCCGACGCTATCGCTATTGATCGGCGCAAAGCCACCCTCCGGTTCCGTAGGCGTGCCGCTGGGTGAGATCCTATCTACCGAGAATCGCTAGCGGCTACTCGATCCGGCCGCCGGGGTGAAGACCGCTCGGCACTGCTGCGGGAATCGTCCGATCGAAGTCATCGTCATTCAACGCACCGAGAAACGCGATGAGTTCCCGTTCCTCGTCGTCGACATCGCGGAGACGCCGCAGTAGCGGATCGAGCTGATCGCGATCCACGGTCGAGTTTCGTCGACGTCGCCTGCCGTCGTCATAGAAGTCGAGGACGTCGTCGAGGTCACGAAAGACACCGCTGTGCATGTATGGCGCGGTGTAGGCCAGGTTACGTAACGATGCTGTCCGGAAGGCGTATGTTTGGTCGAAGCCGCGATCGGACTCCGGCAGTTTCGTGTTGTCGGGTACGCCCAGGACGTGGAGCTTGTAGTCCGAGAACATCGGGCCGTTGTGGCACTCGACACAGCCGATACGCTCGAACTGGCGCATGCCTTCGATCTGGAGCCGAGTCATCGCCGTGCTATCGCCGCGCATATAACGATCGAATGGTGCATTGGTCGCGATGAGCGTACGTTGAAACGCAGCCAGCGCTTTGCCCAGGTTGTCGGAGTTGACGGCATGATCACCCCCGAATGCGTTAGTGAACAGCGCGGCGTACTCCGGGATTGCCCGCAGTCGGCTCAGCACGACGTCGATGGCGTCCTCCTCGGACATCGCGTGGCCGCGCATTTCCTCGAACGTGATAATCGGCAACAGAGCCTGCGCCTCTAATCCCTCGGCGCGAACATCCCAGAACATGGGCGCAGTAGCGGGGTCGAAGTGTCCCTGTGAATCGATACCGTTAAATGCCGTGTTCAGTATCGTCTGACTATTACGCTGCACGAACGGAATGTCGTTGGGTGAGTCGAAGCGGCGTGTCGCGCCCAGACCGACGCCGTTGACGCCGATCGAGATGTCTAGATTCTCGGCGTAGCCGAAATCCGGATGGTGGCAGGTGGCGCAAGCGACGTCCTCATGGCCCGAGAGGATCGGATCCCAGAACAACAACCGCCCCAGTTCGATCTTTGCGGGAGTCGACGGATTATCTGCCGGATCAAGGACGGTCTGAGGAAGCGCCGCAAGCCTGGAGATGCTTCTCTGGCCGATACTGAAATCCGCGAATCCCAGTGTCAGCGCCGCGACTGCGGCGGAGATCAAGATCACCGGAGTAAATTTCGTCGTGCTGCTGGCGTTCATGGCACTCCAGGTCGGTGAGGTAGTGCGCTTAATAGTAGACCCCGCCGGAGCGGCGTTCCATTAAGAATCCTTTAGTACGGTGGCCCGCCCTAAGTCGCAGCGATAGCTACCGGGGCCGGTACCTCCACGGACAAAGTGGCGCGATAGGGCATGTTTCGGCCGTGCAGGGCCGATAAACTGACGGTCAGTCAAATGTATGCAGGAGTCTCCAAATGAGAACACTTAGATCTGTAGCTATCGGCGCCGTGCTCGCTGCAGCAGTTGCCATGTCGCCTTATTCCCTGGCCCAGGACGAGGCTTCATCGGGGGTCCGGACGAAAACCGTCGAAGGCTTCGGCGGCGTCATCGCCGAAAGATACGAGGACTCGCAGGAGTGGTGGCCGCCCGAGGTAGTGCCTGAGCAGGGCGCGCCGAACATCATCATATTTCTCCTAGATGACGTGGGATTCTCTCAGGTTGGCAGTTTCGGTGGTCTGATCGAGACGCCTAATATCGACGCGCTGGCCGACAACGGCCTGCGCTTCAACAACTTCCATACGACGGCGCTGTGCTCGCCATCGCGAGCGAGCTTGATGGCCGGGCGTTTCCCACATTCTATTGGCTTAGGCAGCCACGCGCTGACGGCGATGGGCTTTCCCGGTTACAACGCCATCATGCCGGAGTCGGCGAAATCGGTCGCGAACTATTTAGCCGAAGCCGGTTATATCAATTACGCGCTCGGCAAGTGGGATCACACCCCCCTGTACGAGGTTTCGCAGGTCGGGCCGTTCGATCGCTGGCCCAGTGGTGAGGGATTCCAGCACGCCTATACGTTTATGGCGGCGGACGTGCATCAGTTCGTGCCGGTCATGTGGAACGATCACAGCCCGGAGCCTTATCGCAAGTCCGCGCACCTCGATCAGGATCTCGCCGACCGCGCCATCGAATGGATCACCGGGCATAAGTCCATCAAGCCCGATCTGCCGTTGATGATGTTGTGGGCATCCGGCTCCATGCATTCGCCGCATCATGCGCCCGATAGCTATATCGATAACTACGCCGGTCAGTTCGATATGGGCTGGGATGTCGCCCGCGAGCAAATATTGGCGAGACAAATCGAACTCGGTATTGCGCCGCCGGACACGGAGCTCACGGGGCGCATCGACGAAATTCCGGCCTGGGATTCGCTGCCGGAGAACGAGCGTGAGCTCTACGCACGGCAGATGGAGGTATTCGCCGCCCAGATGGAATGGGTCGATCACCAGATCGGCCGGGTCGTAGCGGAGCTGGAGCGAATCGGCGAACTCGACAACACCTTGATCTTTGTCACATCGGACAACGGCGCCAGCGGCGAGGGCGGTCTGGCCGGAACGTTCAATGAGACCTATGTGCTGAATGGATTACAGACCCCGTTGGAGGCCAGCCTCGCCAATCTGGAGGACTGGGGCCGCGAGAACACCTACCCGCACTACCACGCCGGCTGGGCCATGGCGGGCAACACGCCGTTCCGTTATTTCAAACAAAGCGAACACCGTGGCGGGCAGCAGGATCATCTCGTTGTTCACTGGCCAAACGGCATCGAGGCGAGAGGCGAGATCCGCTCCCAGTATCATCACATAAGCGATATTGCGCCTACGATCATGGAAGCGGCAGGGGTTGAAGTGCCGGAGGTCTACGACAGCGTGCCTCAGCAACCCATGGACGGCGTTTCGATGGCCTACGCGTTCGACGATGCAGACGCGCCGAATCAGAAGGAGCGCCAGTATTACGAGATGTTCGGCAACCGCGCCATGTGGGCCGACGGCTGGAAAGCCGTGACCTTGCATGCGAACCGGATGCCGTGGGAAATAAACGTTACCCTGCCTTTCGAAGAAGACGAATGGGAGCTGTACCACGTTGCCGAGGATTTCTCCGAGAGCACCAATCTGGCCGAGCAGAACCCGGAGAAGCTGGCAGAGTTGATCGCGATGTTCGACGAAGAGGCGTGGAAATATAATGTCTACCCGCTCTACGACGACATGCTTGCCCGTCTCGCAGGTACACAGGATATTCTTTTCGGTGATCAGACGGAGTTTATCTATTTTGCTCCCGGCGCGACCCGTATCGGGGAGAAAGCGTCCGCGCCGGTGAAGAATCGATCGCATACCATCGAGACGACGATCGACCTGCAGGGCGGCGAGGAAGGTGTGATAGCCGCCGTCGGTGGAATGACGGGCGGCTTTACGTTGTTCATTATGAACAACCGCCTGTACTACGACTACAACTACCTGGATGGCGTGCACTACATACTGAGGTCACCGCGACTGCCCAGAGGACCGACCGATTTGATGTTCAACTTCATTAAGACGCATGAATTTGGCGGGATAGGTGAGTTGTACGTCAACGGCGAGAAGGTAGAGGAAGTTGAGATGCCGACGATGCATATCAGCACCTACTCGCTGGCGGAGACGTTCGATGTTGGCCGGGATACCGGGACCCAGGTTTCTACGCTGTACTCGGACCCCTTCGTTTTTAACGGAGTGCTGGATCGGGTCGAAATCAATCTAGCAGTCGAAGAGGCAGAAGTGCCGAACGTGCCCGGTGTCTTTCGCTAATCGACACACTGTCGATATTGAACGTAACTTAAAGAAAAATCAGATAGAGAGGATAGAGACATGCGAACTATTTCAATGACATACCCCCGGATAACCTGCGTCTGGCTAAGCCTGGTGGCAGCGCTTGCTGCCACCAGCGCGAGCGCACAGGAAAGTGTTCAGATATCGGAGACGCAGGAGATCTCTGCGACGATCATCGCCGTCGATCAGGAGCTGAGACTCGTTACGATGCGTGGGCCTCAGGGCAATTTAACGACGATCGAAGCCGGGCCGGAGGTGCGCAACCTGGCGCAGGTCGAGGTCGGCGACACGCTGCGAGTTGTCTACGAGCAAACCTATATCGCGACTCTTACAGGCGCCGAGGTGGCGTCACCGGTTACGGACGTATCAGTCGGCGCGGTCCGCGCCGAAGAGGGTGCGCAACCGGGCGCCGCCGTTGGAACCATGTCGACCATCATGGTGACGATTGAATCGATCGGACCGGACGGTAGATCGGCCACATTCCGCGGACCGGACGGACGACTCCAGGCTATCGACGTACAGACCGAGGAGGGACGTGAGTTTTCTCGCGGGCTCAATACCGGGGACGTCGTGCAGCTGACCTACGCCGAGGCACTGGCGATTATGGTCGAGCCGCTCGAGGAGTAGCTTCTATCGGAGATTGGGCCGTCTGTCAGTTGTGGCTGTTCTGGTTCGCACCCATAATCGGTAGTGCTCTTGGAGCTGAAATGTATCGTTTGGTGGGTCGCGAAGACTAATCGTCAATCCGCGTAGCCTACGAGCGTAGCGACGACGCGGAGAATCAATGAGTCACAAGCGACTGTACGGCCTGGCGGCCATCGCCTTCGCCGGCGGCTGCGCCGCGATTGGGGCGATCCAACTCGAACAGCGTTTTGGCGAGGTCGAACCACGCGAGCGCGTCGTCGAGAGCCTGCCGCCGCAAGCGATCGATTTCTGGTCTACCGTCAAACCGGTGATCGATAAACGCTGTGTCGTTTGCCACGCTTGTTATGACGCTCAGTGCCAGCTGAAGATGAGTTCGATCGAGGGCATCGAGCGCGGGGCCTCTGCGCAGAAGGTCTACAGCGCGGGCCGTCTTAGACAGGCGCCGCTGACTCGATTGTTTCAGGATGCCCACTCCACAGCCGAATGGCGAGAGATGGGTTTTTTCCCGGTATTGAACGAGTTCGACGATTCGCCGGCGGCGAACCGAGAAGCCGGTGTCCTGTATCAGATGCTGAGGCTGAAGCAGGACAATCCGTTGCCGAACGTCGAGCAACTGCCGGACAGTTTCGATCTGTCGTTGAATCGCGCCCAGGTCTGTCCGAAGCCCGAGACGTTCGGCGCCTACGCCGAGTCGAAGCCCTTGTGGGGCATGCCGTATGCGTTACCCGCCATGCCGGCGTTGGAACAAGGACTGCTGATGAACTGGGTCCTCCAGGGAGCGACTTACCTGCCGCGACCGCCGTTGGATCCCGTCTACCAACCCGATATCGATCGCTGGGAACAATTCCTGAACGGTGACTCGCTACAGGAGCAACTGACGAGCCGGTATATCTTCGAACACGTCGTTTCCGCACACCTGTATTTCTCCGAGGTAGAGCCGTTAAAGTTTTTTCAGTTGGTTCGTTCCGCTACGCCGCCCGGAGACCCAATCGAGCTTATCGCGACCCGTCGGCCGTATAACGATCCACAGGTCCCGCGGGTCTATTATCGAATCGTCGAGTATCCGGAGACGATCGTCGCGAAAACCCATATGCCTTATCGACTCGACGGCGAGCGTATGCGGCGCTGGCAGTCGCTGTTTCTCGACGAGCAATATGACGTAACCGAGCTGCCGTCCTACGAAGAGACGTCGGCGTCAAATCCCTTTCTGACCTTTCAGGATCTGCCGGTTCGCTCGCGCTATAAATTCATGCTCGACGAGGCGCAGTTTACGATCATGGGGTTTATCAAGGGTCCGGTTTGCCGCGGGCCGGTGGCACTCAACGTCATCAACGATCACTTCTGGGTTTTTTTCGTGAATCCGGACGAGCCGGCGATCGATGAGACGGACGATTTCTACGTGACTCATAGCGAGATACTGGAACTTCCTGCGAGTTCCGAAGCTATCTACAATCCGCTAAGGCACTGGCGCCGGTTCGCGGCCCAGCAGCAGGCGCTACTGCAGGAGCGGGATCAATTCTTATCGGACATCCTGACTGGAGAGGGTCAGATCGATCTCGATCTCATCTGGAATGGAGGTGGCGTCAATCGGAACAGCGCGCTGACAATATTCCGCCACTTTGACAGCGCTACAGTCGAGCAGGGTCTTCTCGGCGAACCGCCGAAGACCGCATGGCTGATTGGTTACTCCTTGCTGGAACGTATCCACTACCTGCTGGTCGCGGGTTATGACGTGTACGGAAACTTCGGGCATCAGATGGTGACCCGCCTCTATATGGATTTCTTGCGAATGGAAGGTGAGGCGAATTTCCTACTGATGCTGCCGGAGTCGGCTCGAGCCCGCGAGCGTAATTTCTGGTATCGCGGCGTGGAACAGGATGCGCTCGAACACATGACGCTGCCGGTTTTCGAGGATCAGTCCGTTCCGAATATCGATTATCGAACGGACGATGAAAAGCTGGAGCTGTTCGGCTTCCTGCAGGAGCGATTGGAGGCGGTCTTACCGGTCCGCCATACGCTGGCGGCTATCTCAGATCCGCGTATTCGCGCGGAACTGGAAAGGCTGAACCATCTGCTGGGTACTCCGGCTTCTCTGATGCCTCAGACCGCGTTCGTCAGAATTCAGACGGCGAGCGGTGATCAGTACGTAACGCTGGTGCACAACAATGAGCATCTCAATATCACTTCTATGTTCGGCGAGCGGAAGGATCGTATTCCTGCTGAAGACACGCTGAGCGCGATACCGGGATTTATCGGTAACTACCCGAACGTATTTTACGTGGTTGCCGAGGCCGAGCTGACGGCGTTCGTCAACGCCATTTCAGCGCTGCAGTCTGAGGAAGACTATTCGCGCCTGGTGGACGCATATGGAATCAGGCGTACGAATTCGGAGTTCTGGGCTAATAGCGATACATTTCACCTCGCGTACCGGCGACAGTATCCTCTAGAATCCGGTGTACTCGACTACAATCGTCTGGAGAATCGTTAGAAAGGTCTGCACTAATATGAAATCGAATCCGGCTCCTTTCTTTATTCTGTTAGCGGCGGCGTTGGTGCCATCGATTGCTGCGTCTCACCACTCGAGAGTGGAGTACATCGCAGGCGCGATGCATGAGATCGAGGGCGAGGTGATCCGGGTCGTCTGGCGAAACCCTCATATCATGATCACTGTCAGATCTGTGACGGACGAAGGCGTGGAGGAGGACTGGGTGCTTGAAGGTCCCGGCGCGGGACCCGTGCGGCGAGAGGGGCTGGTCGATGGTTATATCAAGGCAGGAGATCGTGTCAGGGCCGCGGGCCAGCGATCCGACCGCCGCGAGTCCTGGCTCAGGCTAGCGCACATCGTGGCGCCGAGCGGACCCGAACTGGTCTTTACGAGCGGCGGGCCGCGATGGTCGGCGAACTTCGTCGGCGGTAGCCAGGAGCCGGAAGCCGAGATCGCCGCAGATTTCGTTCAACCCGAGGGAATCTACCGTGTCTGGATCTGGACGGGCGGCACGCCGTACGACGTAGTCGAGCTGCCGCCGTTGACGCCGGAAGCGATGGCGGCCTACCAGGCATACGACCCGCTCAAGGACGACCCGGTTCTCGAGTGCACGCTTCCTGGCATGCCGCGAGTCATAACGATCGCGGGATCTCGGCCGCTTGAATTCGAGCAGAGCGGTGAAGATATTTTGATTCGCTCGCAGAACTACAATCGGACTCGACTGATTCATATGAACGCGGGAGTCGAGCCGAGTGAGATGGAAGCGACGCCGCTAGGATATTCGCGCGGCCGGTGGGAGGGTGAGACGCTGGTTGTGACTACCAACCGGATCAGTTACCCGTTCTTCGATCTACCGCCATGGTGGGGCGTTCCGCAGACTACGGCGATCGAAATCGTCGAGCGGTTCACGCCGGATGGCGACACGCTGGTCTATGACTTCTGGGCCTACGACCCGGTGAATTTCACGGAACCGATCGACAAGCCGGGCTTCCTCGTCTGGACCTGGCAGCCTGGGTTAGAACTTGAGGCCGATAACTGCGAGAACTACTTCGAAGATCCCTGAGCTCGGTCAGTCGGGAATGACGGCGACGGCCTCTACCTCGAGAATGAATCGCGGATCGGTCGCCAGGCGCACGATCTCGACCGACGTGCTTGCGGGCCGGTGAACGCCCCAATAACGGTTCATCACTTCGTTAATCGCATCCTGGTTCGCGCCAATGTCCTTCACGAAGCGAGTTACTTGTATGACGTCGCTCAGCTCGCCGCCGGCCGCTCGGACCGTCTGCTGCAGCCGCTCCATGACCTGCTCGGTCTGGACGGTGGCATCGAAGTTGAGATTATCGAATTCGGACGGGACATGGGGGTGACTGTGCGGGACCGGAGCGCCGGTGATACCGGACAGAAAGACGATATTGCCGCCGCGTACCTTAATTGCCGGCGTGAATGGCAGATTCGCGCCGGACTCTAGTTCCGTGCCGGGAAGATAGACGTACTCGAAGTCCGTGGCCGCGGTTTCACAGCCTGCGATCATGACGGCGACCATAGCGGCTGCCAGCGCCGCACGCGTGCGATTCGAAGCGATATCCATGGTTAATCCCCTGTTGTGTAGCGTTGATTGCCGATGTCACGAATGACGTTTTTTCGAGTGTAACAGCCCGGATCTGCGATTCGGCTCGTTTCTGGCTACAAGTAGGGCGCGATCAGCGGTAGCAGATCGGGCGCCTCGTCGTAACTGCGCAGTCTCGGCAGCACCGTAACCGGCGTCGGCTCGACGAACCGCGCGATCGCGCCTGCCGTCTCCCTCAGACTAACGGGCTGCTCAGCAGATTCATTGACGATGACGCCCGCGAGTTTCTGACCGCGTGCGCGCAACATGCCGACCGCCGTCAGCGTGTGGCTCAAGGTGCCGAGATAGCTGCCGACGACGAGTAGAACCGGACCGTTCAGGGCTTCTATCCAGTCGAGTACCGTATCTGCGGACGTCAGCGGCACCATGATGCCGCCGATGCCTTCAATCAGCGTGACGTCCACGTTGCGACGCTCGGCACAGAAATCGACGAGTGGTGGAAAAGGGATCGATCGCTGCTCCCGTTCTGCGGCCATGTCCGGCGACAGCGCCGCCGTGAATCGCCACGGCGTGATCGCCTCGACCCCCGTCGTGTCCGGTCGCCGGCCGAGTGCGGTGAGTAGCGTACCGCTATCGCCGAGTTCGGGTCGCAGCGGATCGTAGCCGGTCGCCACAGGTTTCAACGCATCGACGCTGTAACCCGCCGCCTTGAGCTGAGTGATAAGCGCACAGGTAACGAATGTCTTGCCGATGTCCGTCCCCGACGCGCTGACGAACAGCCGGCTCATGGCGCGGTCAGCGTTTTCGCCGCCGCAGTCGCGAACGCCTCGATGTCAGATGTCTGGTGAGCCGCCGAGAACGTGCAGCGTAACCGTGCCGTGCCGTCGGGGACCGTCGGCGGGCGGATCGCGACAACCAGATAGCCGTCCCTCTCCAGTTGCGCGCTGGCCTGGAGCACTCGTTCCGACTTGCCAAGCACGAGCGGAACGATCGCGCTCTGCGCCGGCGGTAATCCAAGCTGATCGGTAAAGCGCTGCGCGTGCTCAAGCGGTAACCGCACTAGACTCTTGTCCGTCGCGATAATCTCGAGCGCCTTCGTCGCCGCCGCCACCGTCCCCGGGGGCAGGGCGGTCGTATAGATCAGGCTCCGCGCGCGGTTCCGTATTAACTCGGCGACCGCCCGACTCGTGCACAGGTAGCCGCCGTAGGCGCCAACGGCTTTGGACAGCGTTCCCATCTGCAGCGGCACGGGCAGGGCAGTACCCGCATCGACGTTGGAACCCCGGCCATCGCCGACGACGCCGAGGCCGTGCGCGTCGTCAGTCATGAGCCAGGCATCGTGCTCGTTCGCTAGCGCAAGCAAGGCGGCGACCGGCGCCAGATCGCCGTCCATGCTGAACACGCCTTCTGTCAGCAGCAGGCAATAACGGTGTTCGGCACGGTGCGCGCGCAGCAGCTCCGCGGCGTGTTCGATATCGTTGTGCCTGAACGTGAGTAGGCGGCTTCTCGCGAGCCTGGCACCTGCATGCAGGCAAGCGTGTCCGGCTTCGTCAATCAAAATTAGATCGGGTTGCCCGACAAGCGCCGGAATTGTGCCGATATTCGTCAGGTAACCACTACCGAAGACAACTGCGTCCTCGGTGCCTTTAAGCGTGGCGAGCTGTGCCTCGAGGCGTTGATACAGCGAATGATTGCCCGTAACGAGCCGAGACGCGCCGGCTCCGACGCCAAGGCGTCGTGTTGCCTCCTCGCTGGCCTGAATTACTTCCGGGTGCCGTGATAAGCCGAGATAGTCGTTGCAGGCGAACGATATAAGGTTCCCAGCGTCATGTCGGCCGATTCCGGGGGCGACGCGATCGGTCACCACGAGTTCCCGTCTCAGAAGTTGGGAATCCAACTGAGCCAGCTTGTCGCGGGCGAATTGCTGCAAAGAATCCTGAGGCAAAAACCGAGTTCCAGGCGGAAGGCTCTGTTAAGTCTGACACAGCGGCTGTCAGAGGAGAATCCGGAATCGCTCCCCGCAGATACTTACCCGGGCTTTCCACCCACGGTTTTCAGCAGCTCTGCGGTTCGTTTGCGCATGAGCTCGGGGTCATTGCGCGTCTCGACATTGAGCCGCACGAGTGGCTCCGTATTCGATGCGCGCAGGTTGAAGCGCCAGTCCGAGAATTCCACGCTGACGCCGTCAACATGATCTACGGCGACGGTATCTTCGACGTAGAGGCTTTCTACTCGCTCGAGAACTTCATTGGCATCATCGACTTTACGATTAATCTCGCCGCTGGCCGGGAACAGCGCCATGCGCGCATCGACAAGCGCGGACAAAGATTTATCCGTACGGCTCATGATCTCCGCGACGAGCAGCCACGGAATCATCCCGCTGTCGGCGTAAGAGAAGTCCCGGAAATAGTGGTGTGCGCTCATCTCTCCGCCGTAGACTGCGTCGTGTTCGCGCATGGTCTGCTTGATGAACGCATGGCCGGACTTGCTCTGAACAGCCTCGCCACCCGCCTGCTGTACAACTTCGAGGGTGTTCCAGGTCAGGCGCGGGTCGTGGACGATGCGTTCGCCGGGGGATCTACTCAAGAAGGATTGGGCGAGTAAGCCGACAATGTAATAGCCTTCGATGAAGCGGCCTTGTTCGTCGAAGAAAAAACAGCGGTCGTAGTCACCGTCCCAGGCGATGCCGAGATCGGCGCCCGTTTCTTTGATTCGGTCGATCGTGCTCTGCCGGTTGGTCTCTACCATCGGGTTCGGTACGCCATTTGGGAACGTGCCGTCGGGTTCGTGATGTAGCTTGATGAACTTGAACGGCAGGCTGCGCTCCAGCAGGTCGACGATCGGTCCGGCGCCGCCGTTTCCGGCATTGACGACAATCTTCAGCGGCGACAACGTCTCGGTATCGACGTAGGACAGCAGGTGCTGAATATAGTCGGATTGGATATCCAGCTCGGTGACGGAGCCTTTGCTGGCTGCCTCGGCGAACTCGTTCTGCTCGGCGAACGCCCGAATCTCCTGCAATCCCGTGTCCGCGCTGATTGGCCTTGATTCCTCTCTGACGAATTTCATGCCGTTGTAATCGGGCGGGTTATGGCTCGCGGTTACCATGATTCCGCCGTCAAATTTTTCGTGAAACGTGGCGAAGTAAACGAGTTCGGTTCCGCCGATTCCGATATCGATGACATCGACGCCCGAGTCCGTAAGACCCCGTATGACGGCGTCGGTCAGACCGGCGCTCGACAGCCGAATGTCCCGACCGACGGCGACACGCTGCGGCTGGACAAACTTCGCATATGCTCGTGCGATGCGATAGGCGATCTCCTCGTTGAGTTCCTCGGGAACCCGGCCACGGGCGTCGTAAGCTTTGAAGCAGGTTATTTTTGTCATAGTCGATGAGTCGTCGGATCAGCCGCGAGTATACCGATCCGGGCTGCGCGACGCTGTGACGCCTTCAACGCCAGGCTGAGTTGCCGGTTCATCCGGCTGTCCTTAGTATTGGCGCAACCCGGTAATAGCAGATCTCCGCATGACTTTGTCCCATCTCTGGTTGCCCTATTCGCAGATGCAGACGGCACCTGTACCGCAAACGGTGACACGGACCGAGGGCGTGCACATCCATCTCGCGGACGGTCGATCTCTGGTCGACGGCACATCGTCCTGGTGGACGGCTTGCCACGGCTACAACCACCCGCATATCGCGGCTGCTGTAGCCGCGCAGCTCGAAACCGTGCCCCATGTCATGCTTGGCGGCCTGGTACATCAGCCGGTTCAGGATCTAAGCCGTCGCCTTGCGCAACTACTGCCTGGCGATCTCGACTACGTCTTCTTCTCCGAATCCGGTTCGGTATCCGTCGAGATTGCGATGAAGATGGCGGTGCAGTTCTGGCTTAATCAGGGTGTACAGGGTCGGCGGCGATCCTTGAGTTTTCAGCATGCTTATCACGGTGATACGTTCGCGGCGATGTCGGTCTGCGATCCCGACAAGGGAATGCATCGCATGCTGACCGGCGTATTGCCGGAGCAGGTCGTTGCCCGGCTTCCGCGGAGCGCCGAAGAGTTTGCGGCGTTCGAGCAGCTCGTCGTCGATCATGCCGATCAGCTTGCTGCCCTCATCATGGAGCCGCTGGTTCAGGCGGCGGCGGGTATGAAATTTCACGAACCCGAGGTGCTGGCGCGTATCGTTGAGATCGCGAGTCGTCACGATCTGTTGATTATCTTCGACGAAATTACGGCGGGATTCGGCCGTACCGGTACGATGTTCGCTTGCGAGCAGGCCGACGTTGTGCCGGATATCGTGACGCTTTCCAAGGCATTGACCGGCGGGACGCTGCCACTGGCCGCGACGATCGCAAGACGTCACGTCTACGAAAGTTTTCTGTCCGACTCGATCGATCAAGCGCTTGTGCACGGGCCAACATTCTGTGGTAACCCGATGGGTTGCGCGGCTGCAAACGCATCGTTGGATTTATTCGAGTCGGAGCCGCGCCTCGAACAGGTCGCCGCTATTGAGGCCGCACTCGAGAAAGGTCTGGCACCATGCCGCGAGATTGCGCATGTAGTCGACGTGCGCGTCAAAGGGGCGATCGGCGTCGTACAACTGGATCGCGTACCCGATCTGGATGCTATGCGGCAGCGATTTCTGGAGGAGGGTGTTTGGGTGCGGCCGTTCGAGGACGTGATCTACTTGATGCCGCCGCTCGTGATTGGTCCCGCTGACCTCGATACGCTGATCCAGGCCGTCCACCGCGTCGCCGAAGACTGGTCCGCAACACTCTCGTAGGAGCCGCCGCCTGGCCGCGATTCCCACCTGTGGGAGCGACCGCCCGGTCGCGATTCGGCGGTCAGAACATCTCCGACGCGTCGGGCGCAGCGATCTCGTGACCGTCGTAGCGGTTCGGGATGAAATCGCCGGTGACGATATCCCGGTAAGACATACCGGGCGGCACCATGGGATACACGCCCGCTTCCGGGTCGATGATCACCTCGAGGAACGCCGGGCCGTCATAGCTCAAGAACTCGGCCAGCACGCCGGCTACATCCTTGTTCTTATCGAGCCGTTTCGCGTAGCGGAAGCCATCGGCCTGCGCAGCTTTGACGAAGTCCTTCTTGCGCAGCGATTTGTCGCTACCGGACAGGCGCCCCTTAAAGAACATCCGCTGCCACTGCATGACCATGCCGTCGCCGTAGTTATTCAGAACAATAATTTTGATCGGCAGGTTATAGGTCGTGACGGTCTCGAGTTCGCCCAGGTTCATGCGGATACTGGCATCGCCGTCTACGTCGATCACGAGCCGGTCTGGGCGCGCAAACTGGGCGCCGATCGCGGCGGGAAGTCCGAAGCCCATCGTGCCCATGCTGCCAGAGGTGAGCCAGAGCCTGGGCTCGCGAAAATCGAAGTATTGCGCTGCCCACATCTGGTGCTGCCCCACACCCGTTGTGATGATCGCCTCGCCTTTCGTGATCTCGTTGATTTTCTCGATTACGAAATTGGGCTGAATCATCGAGGTTTCGCGATCGTAGTTCAGCGCGTAGGTGGACTTGAGTTCCTTCATCTCGCCATGCCACGCGTCGAAATTCGTCGTGATCCCGTTCTTGCGTCCGTGGGCGATCAGAGCATCTAACGCCTCGGGCAGCACGCCGATATGAAACCAGTCGGCCGCCTTGACCTTCTGGATCTCGGAAGGGTCGATATCGAAATGAAGCACGTGCCGTGCTTTGGGGGCGAACTTAGGCGGATCGCCCGCGACGCGATCGTCAAAACGGGCGCCCATGCTGATCAGCAGGTCGCAGTCGTCAACCGCATAGTTCGCGTAGGCTGTACCGTGCATTCCCAGCATATGCATCGCCAGCGGATGAGTCGTATCGAAACTACCCAGACCCATTAAGGTCGTTACGACCGGAATATTGAACTTCGAGGCGAAAGCCCGCAGGGCGTCACTCGCATTACCGTTGATGACGCCGCCACCGGCATAGATCAACGGCCGTTTGCTCTCCTGGAGCATCGAGAAAAATTGCTCGCAGTGCGCCTCGTCCAGCCGATTCTGCCGAACCGCATTCAGGCGATGCTGGTAGCCGAGCATCGGCAGCAGGCCCTCGCCCTGGAATGCCCCTTCCCAGTTCTGTACGTCTTTGGGGACATCCACGACGACCGGGCCGGGGCGCCCCGTACGCGCGATTTCGAATGCGGACCGAATCGTGGCTTCCAACCGCCCGGGATCGGTGACCAGAAACACGTGCTTGGCAACCGAACCCATGACGCCAATGACCGGGGCTTCCTGGAAAGCGTCTGTTCCGATCGCGCCCGTGGCGACTTGCCCACAGATCACGACGATCGGGATCGAGTCCGCCATGGAGTCACGAACCGGGGTGACACAGTTGGTCGCGCCGGGGCCTGAGGTGACGATTGCGACGCCGACCTGCCCAGTCGCCCGGGCATAGCCCGAGGCCATGAAACCCGCGCCCTGTTCGTTGGCGGGGACAATCAACGGCATCGGGTCTGTGCCGCCGTCGGCATGAGTCTGGTTATAGCGGAACACGGCGTCGTAGGTCGGCAGAATCGCGCCACCGCTGTAGCCGAAGATTGTTTTCACACCCTCGTCGGCGAGCACCTGGACGAGCGTGTCCGCTCCGGTCATCACGGTTCCCGTCAGCGGGTGAGGGCGGTTCATATCGGGTTGGGTCCGGGTATCCATGGCGCTACTCGAGTCGGCATATGATTTCCTCAGGTCTGCCGACCGTTCTCGTGGGTAATTCTCAGTTGCCTGGGAGTGTTGACGAAATGTTTGTGCATTGCAATAGGCGTTGTTCTAGGCCAACATTAATGGGCTAAGGCCCCAGCACTTAAGGAGAAAACCGGGCGGACAGAATGCGACACATCATTTCAATTTTGCTGCAAAACGAAGCTGGAGGGTTGGCCCGGGTGGCGAACCTGTTCTCCACGCGTGGCTATAACATCGAGAGCCTGAACGTCGCTCCGACGAATAACGAGCTGGTTTCGCGCCTGACGCTCGTAACTGCCGGTTCGGACGACGTCATGGACCAGATCTCGAAACAGCTCGCTAAGCTCGTTGACGTCGTCAACATCGTTGATATGACGGTTGGCGATCATATCGAGCGAGAGCTCGCGTTGTTCAAATTGCAGCTGCACGAGGCGGGTCAGGATGAGCTCTCGAGATTGGTCGGTGACTTCGGCGCCCGGATACTCGACGATCACGAGGGGCATTTCACCGTCGAGTTGATCGGCGGCAGTCAGGATATCGATCGCTTCATGGCGAGCGTCGCCGATCTTGTAGAGATCCTGACCGTAGTGCGCAGCGGCGCAATGGCGGTTGCACGGGGCGCGCCAATACTGACTCCCACGTAGGACGTCCGCCGCACTCCGCTCGGACAACGATCATGGACGCTGAATCAAAAGCATTGAGCGCGACGCGGCTCGCCGAGGCGCGGCGGGTCGTTATTAAGATCGGCTCCGCGCTGTTCGTCGATCAGGGCAGCGGCGCGCTTCATCGTTCGTGGGTCGAGGCGCTGTGTGAAGATGTGGCAGCGATGCATGCGAGCGGGCAGGAGATCATCATCGTCTCCTCAGGTGCGATCGCCTTGGGCGCGAGCCAACTCGGCGTGAACATTCGTCGCGCACGACTGCAGGAGAGTCAGGCGGCCGCCGCGGTCGGTCAGATTCAACTCGCTCACGCGTATCAGGAAATTCTCGGCGGGCACAGTATTAGCGCTGCTCAGGTGCTGCTGACGCTCGACGACAGTGAGAGTAGACGCCGATATCTCAACGCTGCGAATACGTTGTTTACACTGCTTAAGTGTCGTGCCGTGCCGATCGTCAATGAGAACGATACGGTCGCGACGCAGGAAATTCGTTACGGGGATAACGACCGGCTCGCGGCTCGTGTCGCGCAAATGGTCAGTGCGGACTGTCTCGTCCTCTTGTCCGATGTCGATGGCCTCTATACGCGCGATCCGCGCACGGACTCCACCGCCCGGCATATTCCGGAGATCACGGAGCTGACGAAGGAGCACTGGAACATGGCCGGTGGTCCGGGATCGGATCACGGTTCCGGGGGGATGCGCACGAAGCTCGATGCGGCTCGAATCGCAATGGGCGCGGGGTGCCGGATTATGATCGCGCCCGGGCAGGTGTCTCGGCCCATCCAGGCCGTGAAGGAAGGCGCGAGAGTGACCTGGTTTCTGCCGAGCTCGACACCGCGTGCGGCTCGCAAGCAATGGATCGCCGGGACGTTGCAGCCAAAGGGCGCCGTCGCGATTGATGGCGGCGCGAAGGCGGCGTTGGCCGCTGGTAAGAGTTTGTTACCGGCTGGCGTGACCCGAGTAGACGGTGAGTTTGAGCGGGGTGACGCGGTCAGCGTGCTCGATGATGATGGTAACGATCTGGGTTGTGGGCTCATTGCCTACGGGGCAGAGGATGCGCGCGCCATCGCGGGCCAGCGCTCTGACAAGATCGCGTCAATCTTGGACTATCGCGGCCGGGATGAGATGATTCATCGGGACGATCTGGTGCTGATACCTACTGAGAATGGCTCATGACGACGCCGGAAAGACAACTGGCTAAGACGACGATTGGCGGCGGGCTCAAGGAGCAGATGCTGCTGCTCGGCCGCACGGCTCGGCAGGCGGCCGAACGCCTCGGACTCGCGAGCACGGAAAGTAAGAACGCGGCGTTGCGCGCCGCGGCGCAGGCTCTACGCGACTCAGTCAGCGACATTCTGAGCGCGAATGAAATTGATCTCGCCAACGGCCGTCAACGCGGATTGTCGGCGGCGATGCTTGATCGACTGGCGCTGACGCCCGAACGGATCGAGGATATCGCCGTCGGCTTGGAAGCGATCGCCGACCTCGCCGATCCCGTGGGCGACGTGACCGCGGAGTGGCAGCGCCCAAATGGGCTGATCATTCAGCGGGTTCGGGTGCCGCTCGGCGTTATCGGCATCATTTATGAGAGCCGGCCGAATGTGACCGCGGACGCTGGTGCGCTTTGTCTGAAGAGCGGTAATGCGGTGATTCTGCGGGGCGGGACCGAGGCCGTGAACTCCAACGCAGCGATACACGCGTGCCTCTTGCAGGGGCTGACGGCAGCGAGTCTTCCGGAGACGGCGATCCAGAGAGTCCCGACTCAGGATCGCGACGCCGTCGGTATCCTGCTCCGAGACATGGCCGAGTACGTCGATGTTGTCGTCCCTCGCGGCGGCAAGAATCTGATCGCGAGAGTTCAGGCCGATGCTCGCGTGCCGGTCATGAGCCATCTGGAAGGCCTGTGCCACACCTATATTCATAGCGGCGCCGATGTCGATATGGCGCGCGAGATCTCCGTTAACGCCAAGATGCGGCGCACCGGTATCTGCGGTGCGACCGAGACGATCCTCGTCGATGAGGCGGTTGCCGACTCCCACCTGGGGCCCGTCGTCGCAGGCTTGATCGATGCCGGCTGCGAAGTACGCGGCGATACGCGGGCTCAGGCTGCCGACGAGCGCGTCGTGGCTGCAACAGAGACCGATTGGGGCCACGAGTTCCTGGACTCAATCGTGGCAGTCCGCGTCGTGGACGGCCTGGACGACGCGCTGGACTATATTCGCCGTTTCGGCTCCGGACACACGGACGCGATCATTACGGCGGATGCCGAGGCCGCAGAGCGCTTCCTGAACGAACTCGACAGCGCGATCGTCATGCACAACGCATCGACGCAGTATGCGGACGGCGGCGAATTCGGTATGGGCGCCGAGATCGGTATCGCGACAGGACGCATTCACGCCAGAGGCCCCGTCGGCGCCGAGCAACTCACAAGCTATAAATATGTCGTCAGAGGGACCGGTCAGACGCGCCCCTAACGATACCGCCACCGCCGGCACGTCGCCTGATGAACGTATGCCGGCCGTGGTCTATGTCATCGTTCTAACTCAGTTCGCGATCCCATTTATGTACTCCGGCGTGGTGCTAACGCTGCCCGCTATCGGCCTTGAGCTGGCTGCGAGTGGCGTGTCGCTGGCTTTGATCGAGATCGTGTATCTGGGCGCCGGCGCGGCGTTTCTGTTGCCGCTGGGCCGCGTCGCAGAGACGGCGGACAAAAGTACGCTATTCAAAACCGGTCTCCTTATCTATGTCGCCTCGACGTTCGCGATCGGATTCCTGCCGTCGATTGGGACGATCGTTGCCGTACGTTTCGTGCAAGGGGTCGCCTCGGCGTTTATGGGCGCCACGGCGATGGCTCTATTGTTCGAGAACGCTTCGGCGCAGACTCGCGGCCGAGCGATTGGGCTGTGTATGGGCGCGGTCTATACGGGACTGGCCGCCGGCCCCTTTCTTGCCGGCCTGATCACGTCGCAATTGGGTTGGCGATGGGTCTATTACTTGACCGCCGTGCCATTGCTCATATCGTTTGTCGCGGTCGAGGCCCGGTTCAGTCGCTGGCATTTCTCGGCGCCCGATCTCAACTGGCGTGCCAGTGCGTTCGTCATTGCGGCGGTCTTCCTGCTGATATTCGGTTGTGCATCGCTCGGGCGCGGTGCTGTCGGCTATCTACTGCTTGCGCTGGCTGCGGTAGCCTGTATCGGGTTTTTTCAGCTCGACAAGCGTAGCCATCGGCCGATGCTGGAACTCACCAGAATTCGTGAAAATAAGGAATACGGCAGTGCATTGCTCGGACTGTTCGTCATCTACGCGGGCGGTTTCGGAATGATTTTCTTGTTGAGTATCTATCTGCAACTGCTCAGTGGATTCTCTCCGCAGGAAACAGGTTATGTGTTGATGCTATCGCCGTGCGTCATGGCCGTCGTCGCCCCGATTGCGGGGCGTATGGCGGATCGTTACTCACCGCGGGGATTATCGGCGCTCGGCGCGCTCTGTGTCATGGTCAGCCTACTGATGGCAACGATGATCACGATCGAGACAGAGCTGCCGTACATTATC
>Ga0255047_10000680_pt1 | contig 27586 bp, 20 predicted proteins | sample JV7_2_1_MG_FD_183640 | JGI IMG/M metagenome (GOLD analysis project Ga0255047, IMG submission 183640) | Seawater microbial communities from Jervis Inlet, British Columbia, Canada - JV7_2_1 | ecosystem: Environmental > Aquatic > Marine > Inlet | place: Canada: British Columbia | collected 2016-10-06
GAACACGATCTCTCCCTGATTCAGGGAGCGCTGCCCGAGCTTATCGAGAGGTCTCGGGCGAGAGATGCCGGGCAGATCGGTCGGGACGACGAACACACCCCCGCCACTGAAGCCCTGGCTTGGATCGACCGTGCAGAAGAGGATAGCGACGTTCGCGATCGATCCGTTGGAGACCCAGGCTGCCTTCTGTCCCCGGATCACATAATCGTCACCGTCACGACGTGCGACGCAGTTGGCCCGTAGCGACGCATCTCCGAAGTACCGCTCGGTGAATGCGACCGTGTCACTTCCGTGGTCCGGCTCCGTCAGCGCCCAGCACCCGATGGCCTGACTCCCGGGACCGCAGAAGCGCGCGGCGAGCTCCGCGTCGCCGGTGGCCTGGATCCACGGCTCGTGGAACCCGCTCAGCCCCGTGCCGATCGCGAGCCCGACATCGCCCCAGGCCATCTCCTCGTTGATCAGCGCTTGCAGGCGGGCTTGCTCGGCCGGACCGAGATCCGAGTCGGAGTCGAGCCCGCGGATATCGAGCTCGTGATACTTCTTGAAGACGTCCCACAGCACCGAGTCGGGCGCGATGACGTCGGCCGGGTCAGCCATGCGATCCAGCTCTACGCCGGCGGGGCGCAGGACCTCTTCGGCGAACTTGTGTGCGGTGTCACGCACCACACATTCCTGGTCCGAGAGACCGGTCTCAATATCGATCGAGTTCGTGGGATCGTCCTCCGTACTCTCGGCTTACTGGAACTCCGCGGAGTCGCTGAGCGTGGGGCGCCCGATCAGATCGGCAATTTCGCCCGCGAGCTCCGCGATCACCTCGGGCGGAAACAGGGGCTCTCCTTTGGGAACGAGCGTTCCGAGGATCGGCCCGTGCTCGGTGTAGCGGGACGTGTCCGTGAAGCCTTCGGGCAGCACCAGGTAGCGCGGGATTTGCTCCCACGCGAAGCCTTCGACCAGCACCACATCGAGCCCTGCAGGTAGGCTCAGCAGAGCGTCCCCGAGCCGAGGTGGCATCTCTCTGCGAACGAATGTGGCGATCTGGTTCTGGCCCGCTAGAGCTACGGCCTCCGCTCCCGCAGCGTAGAGCCGCGCCGAGTCCTTACCTGGCTGATCGGCGGACACGTCGTGGCAGGAGTGCTTTACCACACCCACCGACAGGTCTTGCTCCTCGAGCGTGCGCACCAAGCCCTCCAGTAGTGTGGTCTTCCCGCTGGAGGATGGGCCCACGAATCCGATCACCGGGAGTCCGTATCTCATTGGCAGGTAGTTTAGCAGAGGCCAGCCCGCGACCTATGACGGGCGTCATGTCGTCGCCCTGTATACTGCTCGCCCATTCATGAAACGGGCCATCTTCTACGGCTGGTGGATCGTGGTGGCTTCGGGCCTGATCCAGCTCATCAGCGTCGGAATCGGCGTGTACACGCCACCCGTCTTTCTGGTTCCCCTCCAGGAGCACTTCGGCTGGAGCCGAGCCGCGATCGCCGCCAGCACCTCCATTGCGGCGCTCACGGTCGGAGTCGCTTCCCCCCTGGTCGGGATCGGGATCGACCGCTTCGGGCCGCGCAGAGTGATGACGCTGGGGGCGCTTCTGATGGGAGCGGGCTCCCTGCTGTTCGCGCTGATGGGGTCCCTGTGGCAGCTGTATGCGATCAGCGTAGTAGGCGGGCTCGGTGTTGCGTGCGCCGCCTGGATTCCCAATCAGACGCTCATCTCGAACTGGTTCATTCGCAAACGGGGTCTCGCCATGGGGATCTCCCTGGCGGGGATCGGAATAGGGGGCCTGCTCATGGCCCCTCTGGCTTATCTGCTCATCGACCGCTTCGGGTGGCGACTGGCTTACGTGGGTCTCGCGTGCATCACTCTCGCCGGTGTCATTACGGTGGTGCAGATAGCCGTGCGAACCCGGCCGGCCGATCTGGGACTGCTCCCCGATGGTGACGACTCCGGCCCTGACGACGATGAAATCTCTCTGGGCGGGGCCGAAGCAGGGGAGAGCGCCGGACTCGATCTCAGGGGCTCACTCCGAACGAGCGTCTTCTGGCTTCTCTCACTGGTCAACCTGCTGATGATTTTTGCGTCCTTCTCCGTCATCGCGCACTTCGTGGCTCTCCTGCGCGATGCGGGCTTCGAGAGCCAGACCGCCGCAGCTTCGTTGGGCGTGCTCATTGGAGTGAGTGTCGGCGGGCGGCTGCTCTTCGGGTTCGCAGCGGATCGCTTCAGCAAGGCCCATGTCATGTCTTTCGCCCTGGCGCTGCTCGCACTGGGGACGCTGTTCCTGTTTCGCATTCAAGCGCCGGGGGCGTTACCGATCTTCCTGATGACCTTCGGTCCCGCGTTCGGTGGGGCCTCGGTCCTGCTTCCGCTACTGGTGGGCGAGCTCTTCGGCTTGCGCGCGCTGGGTAAGGTCCTCGGGCTCGTGATGATCTCGGCCACGCTGGGAGCGGCCGTCGGTCCGATCCTGACCGGCCATATCTTCGACGTGAGCGGCAGCTACCGCACGGCCTTCATGCTCCACGTGGCCGCGTTCGTGACCGCCGCCGTGCTCGTCCGCTTCCTGCGTAGACCCGCCTGATACTCCTTCGCTACTGAGTCTTCAGGCGCTTGTTGAGGAAGTGGCCGACGCGGCGCGCGACCTCGGTCCCTGACTCGGCGGCCTGGTGGGTGCCCATGCCGGCGCCGCCCGCGTCGGTTCCCGCGTAGAAGAGACCGCGGATCGGTGCCTCGACGGAGGGCTTCAGCTTGCCACACTGGCCCACGATCTGGCCCAGACCCACACACTCGCCACCCTGGCCTGGCAGTACACTGTCGCGAGTCAGCTCACTGATTTCCTTGGGGCCGGCGAATTCCCTGCGTTCGACGGCGTTCCAGATCTCCGGGAAGAACTTCACCATCTGCTCGTCCATCTTCTTCCACAGGGCTTCGATCTCCTTGGCTTCCGGGTCCGGAGAGCAGATCGTACCCGAGACGAGGACTTGCTTACCCGGAGGCGCCGCGTTCTCGTCGTAGAACGCGTGATTGACCATGAACAGGATGACCTCGTCGGGAATATGTCCTTCCTTCACTTTCAGGAAACGTTCCATGTTCCACCAGCTATCGTCTGAGTAGGCGATATACAGGGCCACGTCCATCACGGGCTGATTCAGGAAATAGCGTATGCTCGTGAACGCCCACCCGGGAGCCAGTCCTTTGATGTAGTTCACGTAGCTCCGATCGAAGTGCTTCTCGCCCACGAGCTTGAGCACGGTGGGCTGAATCCCGGCAGTACTCACCACCACGGGAGCTCTGAAAGTCCCCTTCTTCGAGACGACTCCGGCGACGGCCCCGTCTTCGAGCAGAATCTTCTCGACCTTGTTGCTGCGCAGAATATGTCCGCCGTTCTTCTCGAACTCGCGCAGCATCACCTTCGTGAGCAGGCCGAAGCCGCCCTTGTACTGGCCGCCTCCGCCGTCGAGCATGATGTGCTTCATGATCCGAATCTGCTCCGACGCCGCCACCAGGTCGATGGGCTCGGCGAGCGAGGCGTTGGCATGGAAGGCCAGATAGCTGTACAGGGCATAGGGAACGTCGCGCTGCGAGAGGTACTCGTGCATGCTCACGTTATCGAGCTCGTCGAGCCTCTCCTCCGGTAGCGTCACCAGCTCGGTCATGAACTGGATCGCTTTCTGCTGCTCCTCTCCGCTGATCCCCCAGAGCCCGAAGAAGGGCGTGGGATCGGCCATGGCCTGTCCCTGGGCCGCGATCCTGTAGTCCTTCCAGTCTCGCGCGCGGTAGCAGATCTTGATCATATCCCGCTGATCATCCGGCTCCAAACCGCGCTGGAACTCCTCGGAGACGCCCAGCTCATCGAAAACCTGCTCGAAGGCGGGATGGGTCATGGGGACCTGCCCGTGGGGGAACAGATCGTAGGCGTAGCCGTCCTTCTCGATACTGATCATCTTGCCCCCGAGAAGGTTGTTCTTCTCGATCAGCAAGGTCTTGATGCCGCGCTTCTGCAGCAGCGTGGCGCAGGAGCTTCCGCCCGGGCCGCTCCCGATCACGATGACGTCGTAGTGCTCGTCGGCCATGTCTCGATCTCCCTTCGTGCCCGACCTAGATCCGTTCAACCTCGACCGGCGCACCGCGGGGTGAATGCCCCGGTGAGCCGTAGAACATGCGGTAATGGATGTGGCCGTAATCCCCGGCCAGATGGATCGCCTTCCAGGGCGCCTCGACCGGCTCCTGCTGTCCCTTCCAGTTCTTGAACTGGTGGGGCTCCCATGCGTGATAGATGATGACCTCGCCGGGCTGAACACCGGGCGTGACCTTCGCCATTGCCTCGAACGAGCCCGCGTGGTTGAACACGCGCACCCGGTCCCCATCGCTGATGTTGCGCCGTCCGCAGTCGGAGGGGCTCAAGAAGCAGGCCGGCTCACCCCGCTGCAGGCGCAGCATGAGATCGTGATCACGCCAGATCGCGTGGATGCTCCAACGTGTGTGCCCGCCGTTGATGCGCAGCGGAAGGTCGCTGCGCGCGCTGGGAGGATCCTTGTGGACCGGCAGCGTCTCACCCGCTTCCAGGTACCACTCGTGATCGATGTAAAACTGCTGGCGGCCCGTGAGCGTTGGCCACGCGATCTTGTCCTCCACGAACCAACGATGCGGCCAGTGGGTGTCGTTCGGGTCGTAGTCGCTGCTCGTGGCGTAGATGGGGGTGGGTCGCGCCGGTCCCGTGATGGGTACGGCCCCGAGACGCAGCGCTTCCTCGGCGCCGATCTTCCCGACGCTCGGACTCGCCCTCAGGATCTTGTCCATGAGCTTGATGGGATCAGACGGATCGTGGGGGTCGAACTCACCGTCGGAGGTGTAGCTTGAGTACGCCGTTCGCAGATCGAGGGGACGGTCCTTGAAGCCGCGCACGCTCTCCACTCCGCGCTCACGTGCGCGCTTCGAGATATGCTCGGTGAGCAGGCCGAAGATCTCCCATTCAGATTTCGATTCGCCCAGCGGTTTCACGGCCTGGTCGGTCACGATGAGGTAAGGCAGGTAGCTCTGCGCGTACTTGATACCGTGCTTCTCATAGTAGCCGGCAGCCGGCAGGAAGTAGTCGGCGTGTCGCGCGCTGGTGCTCATCCGGAAGTTCACGGCCACGATCGTCTTCAGCTTGGGCCATAGAGTCTCGAGAGCGTGCTGCGGCGCGGGCCAGCGGCGCAGCGGATTCGATCCCGTGAAGATGAAGGCCAGGGGGTCGCGGTCCTCGGGGGGATGGATCTTGGTCCAGCCGCGGTCGATGGACTGACGCATATAGTCTTCCATCCCGCGCGGGAGCACCGGATCGGCCAGGTCCGGACGCGACCACATCTCGCGGTAGCCGCCGTGCACATACAGGAAGGGCATGAGCGGCGTGTTCGCCTGCTTCTCGCTGTACTCCGTGAAAAACCCTTCGAAGTCGCGTGGCGTCAGGCCCCGGATGACCTTGGGAATGATGCGCAGGATGTCCATGAAGCTCATGTCGACACCCGTGCCCAACTTGTCGAGACCGTCGAGCCCCCACCAGGCGGCCACCCGCATCCCCCCGCCGGGCTTGCCCTGGTTTCCGGTCAGCGCCATGAGCAGGATCATCGCGCGCTGGAACAGGTCACTGTGGTGGTGCTTGCACGCACCCCAGGACGCGAAGATCATGGCCGTCGGAGCGTCGGAGAGCTCGCGGGCAAAGCGGCGGATGAGCGCCGGGGTGAGTCCCGTGATCGCGGCGGCCTTCTCGGGGGTGTAGTCGGCCAGCTGCTCCCGCAGTCGCTCGAAGACGGGCCGCACGCTGACGCTCGTTCCGTCGGCCAGCTTGACCCTGTATTTCCCCGTGAGGGCGGGCTCGAGCTTGCCGAGCGCGAGCTTGCGTCCACCGTCCCCCTCGCTGCCGGGAACCTCGGCGAGCCTTTTTCGGGCCTCGTCCCAGAAATAGAAACGGTTGTCTTTGCCTCTGGCCTTGAGATCCGAATGGCGCAGGAAGCGTCCGTTATCGTCACGTACCAGGATGGGGAGGTCCGTCTGCTCGCGGATGTACTCCGCATCGTAGCGCTCCTCGGAGACGATGAGCTGCGCCGCCGCCAGTCCGAGGGCCGCGTCGGACTCGGGCTTGAGGTTGAGCCAGAGATCGGCGTGGATGGCGGTCGCATTGTAGTCGGGTGCGATCACGACCAGCTTGGCACCGCGGTAGCGCGCCTCGTGCATGAAGTGGACATCGGGGATACGCGTGTAGGCGGGGTTGCCGATCCAGACCACGATGTAGTCGGAGCGGAACCAGTCGTCCGACGTCCCCTCGCAGTTGTACATGCCCCAGGTCTGTACGCAGCCCATGGGCATGTCCCCGACCCCCGACCACGAGTCGATCACCGTGGCCTGGACCGCCTCGGTATAGCGTATCTCCCCGGCCGTCTCGGGACCGTAGCCGGCGTTTGTGGTGCCGTGGTCGTGCAGGATTGTCTCGGTCCCGCCTTCCAGCGCGGCGTCGACGAGCTGGTCGGCGATCTCGTCCAAGGCCTGGTCCCAGGAGATGCGCTTCCACTGGCCCGCGCCGCGCGGGCCGATCCGCTTGAGCGGATACAGCACGCGCGAGCCCGAGGCCTGCAGGTCGCTGTAGCACGCACCCTTCTGACAGCCGCGTGGGTTGAAGTCCGGCACGTCCTCGCGCGGGGGCTCGTAGACGGCGTCCTGCTCCTCGCGCCAGACCACGCCGTCCTTGACGAAGACATTCCAGGAGCAGGCCGAGATACAGTTGGCCCGGGTGTGCGTTCCCTTGGCCACGTGATCCCAGGTCCAGCGCTGGCGCCACAGGTCCGTGAAGTCGCCGTAGGCAATTGGCTCGACGAGGCTGGTGGGCGCGGGTCCCGCCGTGACCGGACTGGTGGCCGCCCCGCATTGCCGCAGACGCTGGAGGCCGAGTGCCAGGCCGGCCGCGCCTGCACCGGTTCCGACGAGGAAGGAGCGTCGTGAGATACCCTGGGAGCCGCGTTCAAGTTCCAACTTCGTTACGTCCTCGTGTCGGCGGTTTATGAAATCGGCCCGGCTGTTCTTACCGAGCTCAGCTTCTCCACCTCGAGCCGGGTTCCTCGATCGGAGTGACCCGGTTCACCCACGATCATCATGGGCTGCAGGTGGTAGTAGCCGCCCGCGAGCTGGATCGGGTTGAGGGGGCTCGGCGTAATCGTTTGATGTGAACGATGTCCCTTGAACTGGTAGGGCTCCCAGCCGTGGTACACGATGACCTGGCCGGGCCGCACCGTGGGTGAGATCTTCACCTGCACCTCGAAGCCGCCGATGTCGTTTCGCGCCCGGGCGAGCTCACCGTCTTCCAGGCCACGTGATCTTGCATCCTCGGCGCTCATGATGAGCACGGGCTCGCCGCGCTGGAGTTGGAGCAGATGACGCTCGTCGCGCCAGGAAGAGTGGATCGACCAGCGCGCGTGTCCGCCCGTCATCTGCAGCGGATGGTCTCCGCCGATGGGGGGATTGTCCTTATGCACCGGCAGCTGCTCGCCGAGCTCCATATAGAAATCTTGGTCGATGTAGAACTGCATGCGTCGGGTGAGGGTGGGCCACGGCTGCTTCTTCTCCGTATGCCAGGTATTGGCTGTGATCGTCTCCTCCGGCTCGATGTCCGTGGCGTTTCCCAGGTTCACCATGCTCATGCCGAGCTCGGTGTAGCGCTCGAAGCCCTTCTCCTTGAGCTCGTCCCAGCTCGTGCCACCCAGGTTCGTGTTGATCTCGAGCAGCTCGCGCAGCAGATCCTCCGGATTGTCCTCGGTGTAGCGCTGGCCGAAAGTGAGTAGGTCGTAGACGTTGTCCATGCGCCGTTCTTTGCCGGCGCGATCCTTGTACGTGGAGATGCCACGCTGTTTGGCTCGCTCCTGGACCGTCTTCATGAAAAGGCAGTGGAAGGCCCAGTCGGATTTGGCTTCAGCCAGCGGATCGACGGCACGCGTGGTCACGTGGGCAAAGGGCGAGATGGGCGTGGCCCAGGTGATGTCGTCTTTCTCGTACCAGGCTGCGGCCGGGAACACATAGTCGCTGTGGAGCGCCGTATTGCTCATGCGCCAGTCGACGGTCACGAGCATGTCGAGCTTGGGCAGCAGCCCCTCGTAGAGCTTGTCGTAGCCACGGACGCGTCGCAGCATATTGCCGCCGACCTCGAAGATCATGCGCGGGCTTCCGGAGGGGGCCGTCTGCCAACCCTTGGCGATGGACTCGTCGAGATAGTCCTTGAGATCCCGCTTCATGTGGGGATCCCACTCGCGCGAGCGGCCCGTGTTCTTGTCCAGACCGCCTTCCATGTGCATGAAGAGGGCGGATGCGAGGAAGCCACCTTGCGAGTACTCCTCGCGCGCCGACTCGTACATGAACATCTCCATGGTGTCGCCGCGTAGTTTCGACTTGACCATCCCCGGAATCGACTTGGCAGCCAACGTCAGCATGCCGAGCATGGGGGATCTGTCGCCCGGGGCGAGATTCAGCCCTTCCACACCCCCGAGGGAGAGCCACGGGAAGGCATTGATCCCGCTACCTTTCTTTCCAATCTGGCCGGCGAGTGCGAGCACCAGGATCTGGGCTCGCTCCATCTCGACGCCGTGGTAGAATTTCGAGAAGTTCGACTGGGTGAGTACGGTGGCCGCCTTCGCGTGCGCGATCTTGCGCGCGAGGTCCCGGATCATTTCGGGGTCCGTGCCCGTGATCTTGCTCGCGGCTTCGGGTGAATAGCCTCTCAGGTGTTCGCGGAACAGCGCGAAGACCGGTGTGACCACGATCTCGCCCGACGCTGTGGGCACCCGGTACTCTCCCTCTAGCGCCGGATCCAGTCCCTCGAGCGCCAGGGATCTATGGGGGGCCGGGCGAATCTCTTTCGAATTGCGATCGAAGACGTAGAAGCGGTCCTCGCCGCCGCGCTTCTTGAGGTCGCTGGCTCGCAGGAACTGCCCCGTGTCCTTGCGCACGAGCAGTGGAAAGTCGGTCTGCTCCCGGATGAAGCTCGCGTTATAGATGCCTTCCTCGACCATCACGTGCGCGAGCGCAAGCCCCAGGGCGGCGTCGGTGCCGACGTTGACCGGCACCCAGAGATCCGCGTGGATCGCGGAGGCGTTGAGATCGGGCGCGATCGTCACCACGCTGGCCCCGTTGTAACGGGCCTCGTTGATGAAGTGGGCATTGGGGATCTGCGTGTAGACCGGGTTCCCGCCCCAGATCAGGATCAGGTCGGAGTAGAAGAGGTCGTCGGCGGAGCTCGAGAAGACGATCTTGCCGCAGGTGACCCCCGCGCCCGGATGGTGATCTCCGATCTCCGCATTCATGTCGAGGATCGGCGTGTCCAGAATGTATCCCGTGCGGTAGAGGCCGAGCCCGTTGCAGCCGTTACTGGAGGCGGTGCCGAGATCCCAGACGATGCCGCTCGGTCCGTTCTCGCTCAGAACATCGATGGCTTGATCGCCGATCTCCCGCAGCCCTTCCTCCCAGGAGATCCGCTTCCACTTCCCCTCGCCCCTCGCCCCGGCTCGCTTGAGCGGGTAGCGCAGGCGCGAGGCGTCGTACATGCGCTGGCTATAACAGGCGCCCTTCTGACAGCCGCGTGGGTTGAAATCGGGCACATTCGCGTTGGTCTGCGGATAGGTGCCGGCCTGCTCCTCACGGAAGACCAGTCCCTCCTTGACGAAGACGTTAAAGTTGCAGCCCCGTTGGTACCAGCAATTCACGAAGTGCGTGCCCTTCGCGATGCGATCCCAGGTCCATTGCTGTCGATACAGGTCCTGCCAGCTCGAGTAGTCCGGGGCCTTTGCAGCCGCTGCGCCGAGAGCTTCGCGTGCGCCCGCCTCCGCAGGCCGCAGGGTCAGATGCCCGAGCGAGAGCGTCAGCACCGCGGCTCCCTCGAGAAAACTCCGTCGCGTGATCGCGTGCGCCATCGATCTTTCCTCCACCTAACCCTGCGTGATCTTGGCCGGGTCCTCTGGAAAGTCCGGGAAGATGTTCTCGGGCCAGCGGTACACGATCAGCAGATCCATGAGCTCTGATTTCTCGCCCCGGCGCCGCTTGGCCATCTCGCTCTCGAGTGTCTTCAGCACCTCGTCGACGCGCTCGCCGAAGAGACCTCGCAGGTACTCGATGGGGATGCGGGGTTTCGAATCATCGACGTTCCCCGTCGGTCCGAGCCGCGGTGGCGCGAGGGGAGGTACGTAGTAGACGTTCGGATGGGTCCCGTATTCCGAGTGCAGGGGCAGCGCCACCTTCCACTGCTTGGCCAGCTTGTAGATCGGCCCCTCCGGGTCGTCGAGATAGCCGACGAAGCGGAGCCGGCCTGGACACTGACGCGCACAGGCCGGCGCGACGCCCTTCTCGAGTCGCGGGAAGCAGAAGATGCACTTCTGACTGATGTCGCGGGCGAAGTTGAAATAGATTCGCTTGTAGGGACAGGCTTCCATGCAGAAGCGGTATCCCTTGCAGCGATCCTCGTTGATCAGGACGATGCCGTCTTCTTCGCGCTTGTAGATGGCGCTACGCGGACAGGCCTCGAGGCACGCCGGGTGTGTGCAGTGATTACAGATCCTCGGCATGTAGAAGTAGTAGGAGTTCGGATACTCGCCGGCGCCCTGATCCTCGTCCCAGTTGGGACCCCACTTGGGCTTCTCCTTCGGCTTGAGGTGGGTCTTCTGGCCCTGTCCAGCGTGGAAGACCTCGTCGTAGTTGAATTCCCAGGCCTCGCCAAAGTCTTCCTTACTCGGCATGCGGCCGGACCGCGGACGCCCGTCTTGCTCGAAGCCGCCCCCCGACTCTTCCCAGCCGCGCGGTGTCCCCTGACCGGGCAGCGTGTTCACGACAGTCCACCACATGGAGTCCATGCCCTCTTCACGCGTCCAGAGTGTCTTGCAGGCTATCGCGCAGGTGTGGCAGCCGAGGCACTTGTTCAGGTCGAAGACCATCGCCAGCTGCCGTTTGGGTCGGACCACCTGTCCGTCCTTGACTCTCCCGATTTGGCTCATCTCAGGTCTCCAGTCGCACGGAATGCCAGGTCGGTGAGAAGGCCTTGAGGCCGGCTCGCTCGCCGTTGGCGCCTTCCCAGACAGCGAACGCCACGCGCACCTCGTCGCCGACACTGAACTGAACCGCCTCGTCCCGCCCCGCGGGAACCTTCAGGGCTCGGGTAAAGACGACGTGCCAGCGGTCGTTCAGCCAGACAGCCGAGGCGTGGATCGTGTCCTCGTCGGTGACGCGCGTGGTTCCCAGGCCCGCCGCCACGTTGTTGCGGGCGCGGTCCGGCCGGTCCGCACGCCAGTGCCAGGCGTTCACCGGCTGCGACTCCGTACCCATGGTGATCAGCGGCGCGTCTCCCTTGATCGGGAAGAGCAGGGCGGCACCGTCGGGAAAGGTGTTCGTGTCGTTCACCTCGAGGTTGTGAGTAGGGTCCTCCCACTCGAGGTGGAAGCCGATCTCGCGCCCGTTGTGAATTGAGCTGACCTGCAGGCGGTTCACACGTCCCACCGTCTTGCCCGCGCGGCTTACGCTGATATAGGCCGAGGGCTGCATTCCGAGCGGTGCGCCCGCGAGCTCCACAGGCTCGGCTTTGACGCGTCGCCAGGCGGAAGCTCCGGGATCCCCCAGATCCCGCGCGCTGATGTCGAGCTTTTTGGCCAGCATTCTCTACTTCCTACCTGTCTTGCGCGGCTGCCTCTTGGTTCGCCGCGGCCTCTTGCTCCAGGAGGCCGTGTCATCGAGGAGCAGGAGCTGCGCGACCTTCCGTACGAATTGCCGCTGTCGTTCGACGGCTTCCGGGGAGAGAGGATCCATGTCGAGCACCTCCTGGAGCATGGGCGCAACCGCGAAGTGACCCACGAGCAGATGGTGGAATGTCATGAGCAGCAGGGGCAGCTCGGCTTCGTCCCATCCGCGCATAGTTCGACTCTTTTGAACTGTCTTGAGGGCCTGGGCGTAGAGCGGGCGCAGCCAGTCGCGGGCGAGCCGCTGAATGTGCTCGCCCCCAGCCAGCGATTCGTGCAGCATGAGGCGCGGGACCTGTGGCCTCTGGGCCAGGTGTGCCACGAGCGTGTCGGCGATCGCGTCGATCCGCTCGATAGTCCAGTCCGTGAGGGCCAGCTCCTCCAGGATCTCGAACATGGGGAGGAGTCCGCGCTCGAGCACGGCTGCGTAGAGCTCCTGCTTGCCCGAAAAATGGTTGTAGAGGCTCGCCGCATTGAGGTCGACGAGCGCGGCGATATCCCGCATGGCCGCGCCGGCGAAGCCGTGCTCTGCGAACACCACCTCCGCCGCATCCAGGATGCGATCCCGCGTCGCACTCGAGACGGGAGTGCTTTCGACCTGTTTCTTCATGGCGGCAAGCTGCATCGCCTCACCCCCAGCCGCTCAGCGTGGAGGCCGAAACGTGAGGCGCTTTCGGTTCTCCTACGGGCAACTAACAAACGTTAGTTTGCCTCGGCCGGGGGCCGCTGGGTATGACGGCCGTCATACGTTTGGGGCCGTCTCGAGCCCGCTCGGCCCTCTTCGTCCCCTTCGAGGGGCTCTGGGGCGGATTCAGCCTCTCTCGATCGTCCCGATCATGCGGCCGTGCAGGAGCGAGTGGTAGCGCCAGCGCCCCGGCATATGGGCCGCGATCACGCCGATGACCATGACCAGTGTGAGGATCAGCACGCGCAGGTCCCAGAAAACCGCAACGCTGGCCACCAGGACGATCTTCACGAGGGTAAGAGCGCCTCGCACCTGGACCAGCCAGACGGGCGTGCGGTAGATCTCGAGCGCCATGAATGCCCCTCCTGTTAAGAGGGTTGCGTACAGGGCGGGCAGCAGCGGCTCTGCTGCGACTCCGTACACGTGCCCCCCGTAGAGCGCCGCGAAGGCGATCAGGTGCAGCGTGCGAAGAATGGTGCGTAGTACTCGCACCTGCGGAACCCATCGCGGCTCCGCCTGTAACCGCGCTCGTAGATCGCTCACCAGAACGCCGTATCCTGCCTCAGCTCGCCAGAGGGCGATATGACGGATGTCATAAGGGTTTGCGAACGAGCATGGCACCCTTTGTTAAGCTCGGGCGTAAAGGTGCGCCCCGATTACAGAGTGGAAGGACGCCGATGCGGGCGGGCTATATCCCTGGAATCGATCTCAAAAAGCTGCTGGATCCCGATGCGGAGCCGTGGCAGAAGGCGCGGCCGGAACGGGTGCGTTTGATGGGAACGCCGCTCGGCCTGCAGCCCACGGACGCGATCCGTGCGAACTGGGCGACCAAGCCCATCGGGGCGGTCGAGCAGGTTGCCGTGACGGCGCTGCACGATGGCCGCATGCTTGCCTTCCGGCTCGAGTGGGGCGATCCGTCGGAGAACCGCACGATCGAAGACACGACCCAGTTTCCGGACTCGGCTGCGATCGTGATGCCCTCGCAGGCCGGCGCGCCGCTGGTCACGATGGGTGCACCGGGCGCCGCCGTGAACGCCTGGTACTGGCGTGCGGACGATGAGGATGGCCCCGGGCGACACGTGGTGGCCGAGGGAATCGGCACCTCGCGCACGCTGGACCGCGAGCTCGTGCAGAGCCGCGGGCTCTGGAAAGGCGGGCGCTGGCGCGTGGTGATCGCGCGCGCGCTACGGGTGGAGACGAACGAGCCCGTGGCACAGCTCCGCGCCGGCGAGAAGACCAGCTTCGGGGTCGCGGTCTGGGAAGGCAGCCAGGCTGAGCGTGCCGGGATCAAGGCGTTCTCGGGCGACTGGCGCGAACTCGAGCTCGAGGCCGCGCACACGGTGAGGAGGTAGCGATGCCCGAGGTCAAACGGCAGCTCGCGATGGTCTTCGACCTGAACAAGTGTATCGGGTGCCAGACTTGCACGATCGCGTGTAAACGGCTTTGGACTCGCGACGAGGGTATGGACTACATGTGGTGGAACTCGGTGAACACCATGCCGGGGCGCGGCACGCCGCGCGACTTCGAGAAGATGGGCGGCGGCTTCGATAACGGCGTCGCGCGCCCGGGGAAGCTTCCCACGCGGGGAGACTTCGGCGACGCCTGGCAGTTCAACTACGATGAGGTCTTCTACGGTGGCAAGGGCGACCGCACTCACCTGAAAGTCGTGGGCCAGGAGCCGGACTGGGGCCCGAACTGGGACGAGGACCAGGGGGCCGGTGAGTATCCCAACGCCTACTACTTCTATCTTCCGCGCATCTGCAACCACTGCACGCATCCCGCCTGCCTCGCAGCATGTCCGCGCAAGGCGATCGTGAAGCGGGAGGAAGACGGGATCGTCCTGATCGATGAGGATCGTTGCCGCGGCTACCGCTTCTGCATGGAGGCCTGTCCTTACAAGAAGATCTACTTCAACCATGCCCAGAAAGTGGCCCAGAAGTGCATATTCTGCTTTCCGCGCGTCGAGCAGGGCGTCGCACCTGCCTGCGCGAGGATGTGTCCCGGGCGCGTCCGCTTCGTGGGCTACCGGGACGATCCCGAAGGTCCGATCGCGAAGCTCGTCGACAAGTGGAAGGTGGGGCTGCCCTTACATCCGGAGTACGGCACCGATCCCAACGTGTTCTACGTGCCGCCGCTCGCCCCGCCGCGCTTCGACGCGAACGGCGACATCGATGAGTCGAAGCCGCGCATTCCGAACGAGTACCTGGTCTCGCTCTTCGGTCCGAAGGTGCTGGGGGTGCTCGAGATTCTGAAGGCCGAGATGGCGAAGGCCCAGGCCGGTCAGAAATCCGAGCTGATGGATCTCCTGATTGCCTATCGCTGGAAGGAGATGTTCGGCGGTTTCGATCGCGACCCGGCGACGATCGAATGGAGGACGACGTGAGTCCGATGAAGGCGGAAGTTCTGAGCGAGTTGGTGGGCTCCGAGGAGCGGGAGGCGGCAGCGCGTAGCCGGGGTTATCTGATCTTTGCCGAGGCGCTGGAGTATCCCGACGAGTTGCTTGTCGAGGAGATTCGCAAGGGCCAGCTCTCGGACGCGCTAAAGGAGATTCTCGGCGAACTGGATGCAAAGCTCGTCGATGAAATCGACTGGAACGCGCTGCGGGACCCGGGACAGGGGGAGGACCTGGCGGTCGAGTACACGCGTCTTTTCGATGTGGGCACCTCCGGTCCGCCCTGTCCGCTCTACGGTGGCCTCTATGGCGGGGCGCGGATGAAGAAGATGGAGGAGGCGGTTCGCTTCTACAATCACTTCGGCCTCAAGGTTGCCGACGAGGAGTCGCGCGAGCTACCCGATCACCTCACGACCGAGCTCGAGTTCCTTCACTACCTCTCCTTCCGGGAGGCCGAGGCGCTGCACGAGGGCGAGGATCCAGGGCCCTATCGGCGAGCGCAGAGTGACTTCGTCGAGCGGCATCCGGGCCGCTGGATTCCCAAGCTCAATGCGCGCCTGGAGCAACAGGCACCGATGCCCTTCTTCCGCGAGCTGTTTCGCGCGCTGCAGCACTTCCTCGAACGCGTCTAGCCTCTGTTAGACTCTCTTTCGGCTGCGCCTCTCATGAAAGAGATTCTGACCGACCTCGAGCGCTGGCAGCAGCAGGGCGAAGAGATCGCCCTGGCGACACTCGTGCGCGTTCATCGCTCGGCTCCGAGACCGCCCGGTGCGCGGCTCTGTTTGACCCGCAGCGGCAAGCTCGCGGGCTCCGTCAGTGCGGGTTGTGTCGAGAACGATGTGTTCGAGCGGGCCCTGAAGGTGCTCGAAGACGGGCAGCCCGTCGTGGCAAGCTACGGTATCGCCGATGAGCTGGCCGCGCAGGTGGGTCTGAGCTGCGGCGGCTCCATCGACGTGCTGATCGAGGTGTTTCGCGTTGAAGAGGTCTGGCAGGTCGTGCGCGAGGCTGTGCAGAGCGAGCGGCCCGCTGCGCTGGCCATCGGCCTGACTCCGGATGCCCTGCTCGGTCGCAAGCTGGCGCTCGTGGGGGAGGATTCCTGCGTAGGCTCGCTCGACTCCGAGCTCGACGCGCAGGTGCTTGCCGAAGCCCGTGGTCTGTTGCTGAACGCCGGCGCTCGCGTTTTGACATTTCCCTGGAGGGGTGAGGAGGCAACCGTTTTCATCGAGACATTCTTGCCGCCGCCGCAGCTCTACATCGTTGGCGCCACCCACACGGCCGTCGCGCTGTGCCGGATGGCCAAGGGGCTCGGCTTTCGGGTCAGCGTAATCGATGCCCGCAGCGTGTTCGCGACGGAAGAGCGTTTTCCCGAGGCCGACGAGCTACTGCACGCCTGGCCCGACGACGTCCTGGATGAGTCCCGACTCGATGGCTACGCGTTTGTCGTCAGCCTGACTCACGATCCCAAGTTCGACCTCCCGACACTGGCTCGCGCTCTGCGTTCGGATGTTCGCTACATCGGCGCGCTGGGCAGCCGCGTCACGCACGAGAAGCGCAAGGCGGCGTTGCGCGAGCAGGGCTTCAGCGACGATGAGCTGGCCCGCATCCACGCCCCCATCGGCCTGGACCTGGGCGGGCGCAGTCCCCAGGAGATCGCGCTCGCGATCCTGGCCGAGATGACCGCCGTCCGCTATGGGAAGGAAGCCAGGCCTCTCGGCGAGAGATGCGGGGCCATCCATGCCGACGACTGACCCGTTCGTCAGCGGAATCGTTCTGGCCGCCGGCGTTTCCAGCCGCATGGGTCGCCCCAAACAACTTCTGCCGCTCGGGGACCGCTGTCTGCTGCAACACGTAGTGGACGCCGTGGCTGCGTCCTCTCTGGCCGAGCTCGTTCTCGTCCTTGGACATCGCGCCGCAGAGATCCGCGCGGAGATCCGGCTCCCCAGCCAATTCCCGACGCGCGTCGTGGTCAACGCTGACTACGCCGAGGGCTTGAGCACATCCCTGCGTCTGGGCCTGGGTTCAGCAGACCCGAGTGCGGATGCGGCCGCGGTCTTGCTCGGCGATCAGCCACATGTCTCCGCTGACCTGATCGATCGCGTGGCAGCCGCCTTTCGGGCTGCTGGCTCTCCCCTGGCACGGCCCGTATACTCGGATCCCGCCGCTGGCCGCGTTCCCGGACATCCGGTTGTCCTGGCGCGTCGGATCTGGGCGGAGGTGGAGAAGCTGCGCGGGGACCAGGGAGCGCGCGATCTGCTCTCCGCGCATCCGGACTGGCTGCTGGAGGTTCCCATGGAGGGCGCGCCGCCGGGTGATCTCGACACCTGGGAGGACTACCAGCGGGCCACGTGCTGAAGCGTCGGCTCCCCTGGTATCATTATTATTGGAGGTAGGAATCGCTATGGCTCAGCTGAAGACAGGGACCCGGCTTCGCAGCACGGTCTGTGCCACCCAGGTGATGGTGGTTGCGGCCCCTGCAGAGGACGTGGAGCTCAGGTGCGGAGGTGCACCCATGATCGACGTGAGCGCGACGCCTCCGGAAGGTGCCACGATCTCGCCCGACGCGGCCAAGGGAACCGCGCTCGGCAAGCGCTACGTTAACGCCAGCGGCGATGTCGAGCTGCTGTGCACCAAGCCCGGCGAGGGCTCACTCGGTGTTGGTGGGGCCCTGCTCACGCTGAAGGAAGCCAAGCCGCTCCCGTCCTCGGACTGATCCATGAACCTGATGATGCTGCTCGAGATGGCTGCGTCGGGCTTCGGCGACCGCGTGGCCATCCAGAACGGCAAGGACGCCCTGACTTACGCCGAGCTTTTTCGCAGTGCCGGTGTCGCTGCGAAGGACGTCGCCGCGTCCGGCTGTGAGCACCTGGCGGTGCTCGACGTGAACAGCCTGGCCATCCCCGTAGGGCTGTTCGCGAGCGCCTGGGCGGGCGTACCCTTCGTGCCGCTCAGCTACCGCCTGACCGGCGCGGAGCTCGATGCGCTGGTGGCTCGCATCACACCCTGTCTTTTGGTCACCGAAGCCGAGCGTGCCGAGGCGCTCTCGCACGTGCCCGACACCCTGGTCACGACACGCGAGGCGTTTCTCGAGCGGGCGAGCCGCGGCGAGACGGGCGAGCCCAGCTGGTCGATGGAGCCTGACGAGATCGCCATCCTGCTCTTCACCAGCGGCACCACCGGGGCACCCAAGGCCGCCGTGCTGCGCCACAAGCATCTGGTCTCTTATATCCTGGGCTCGGTCGAGTTCGGCTCCGCCGCTGAGGAGGATGCGGCGCTGGTCAGCGTGCCGCCGTATCACATCGCGGGCGTGGCAGCGATTACGAGCTCCGTCTACTCCGGCCGGCGGATCGTACAGCTCTCCAACTTCTCGGCGGAGGCGTGGCTGGAGGCCGCTCGCTCCGAGCGCGTCACCAATGCCTTCGTGGTGCCGACCATGCTATCGCGTATCGTCGATGCGCTTCCCGACACGGGAAGTGCAGATCTTCCGCACCTGCGCTCTCTCTCCTACGGTGGGGGCAAGATGCCCTTGCCCGTGATCGAGAAGGCGATGGAGCTGTTACCGAATACCGCCTTCGCCAACGCCTACGGACTGACGGAGACGAGCTCGACCATCTCCATCCTGGGTCCCGAAGATCATCGCACGGCCGCCGCGAGTGATGACCCGAAAATTCGACGACGTCTGATCTCGATCGGCCGTCCGCTCCCGAGTGTCGAGGTTCAAATCCGCGACGAGGAAGGCAAGCCGCTGGGTCCCGACGAGCGCGGCGAGATCTACGTGCGCGGCGAGCAGGTCTCGGGCGAGTATCTGGGACGCGGGAGCCTGCTCGATAACGACGGCTGGTTCCCCACGCGCGATGGCGGATCGATGGATGCCGACGGCTATCTCTTCATAGAGGGTCGTGTCGACGATGTCATCGTGCGTGGCGGAGAGAACATCTCCCCCGGCGAGATCGAAGACGTGCTGCTCGAGCACGACGCCGTGGTGGATGCGGCGGTGGTCGCGATTCCCGACGAGCAGTGGGGAGAGGCCGTTGCCGCTGTCGTGGTGACCCGCGCGGGAGAGAATGTAGGCGAGTCCGAGCTTCAGGACTGGGTCAAGGACCGGCTGCGTTCCTCGCGCACGCCCCAGAGGCTCGAGTTCTGGGACGAGCTGCCTTACAACGAGACCGGTAAGCTGCTGCGGCGCAGGGTGCGCGCCGAGCTGCTGGGAGAAGCGTCGTAACCCACGTAGAGAAGACGGAGATCCTGCCTCTCGCGCAGGCCATCGAGCAGCTCGGATCGCCCTACGCGCTCGAAACCTTTTCGGCCGTGAGCGGCGAGCCCATCCTCGTCGTGGACCTGGACGCCGACGCCGGCACGCACGACGCTGACGTGCTGGCCAGAGCGCGCAGCGGACTGACACAGCTCGCCTGCCCGAGTGTGGCGCTCAGCGCCGCGTCTCCTTGCGCAGCGGCTGCAGCACTCCTCGAGGCCTTCGATGTGGTGATCGCTTCCGAGGGGGAGCTCGCCCCGATTCTGGAAGCCGTCGACCGCACGCCCCTCGCGTCCATGGCTCTGGTTCAGCTTTTGCGTCACAGCGCCGCGCTCGATGTTCACCAGGGCCTGATTGCCGAGTCGCTCGTCTACTCTACCCTGCAGAGTGGTCCGGAGTTCGCAGAGTGGCTGGCGGCGCGCGAGCCGGCACGGCCACGCGAAGAGAGGCTCGATCCGGCCATCGTGTTGAGCCGCGAGGGCGATCGGCTTCGACTCGAGTTCAACCGGCCCGAGAGACACAACGCGTTCTCCTCCGAGATGCGCGACGCGCTCGTTGAGGGGATTCAGATCGCGGTCAGTGATCCGTCCATTCGCGAAGTCATCGTCTGTGCCGCCGGGCCGTCCTTCTGCAGCGGCGGTGATCTCGACGAGTTCGGCACCTTGCTCGATCCGATCACGGCGCACGCCATCCGCTCGACGCGCAACCCGGGACGCCTGCTGGCGCTCTGCGCCGACCGCGTTCGCTTCGAGCTGCAAGGGGCCTGCGTGGGCGCCGGAGTCGAGCTACCCGCGTTCGCAAGCCGCGTCGTGGCCAGCCATGACGCGTACTTTCAGCTCCCGGAAGTGTCGATGGGCCTGGTGCCGGGTGCGGGCGGAACGGTGAGTATCCCGCAGCGCATCGGCCGCCAGCGCACCGCCTACCTCGCCCTCTCCGGCCAGCGCATCGACGCCCCTACCGCCCGCACCTGGGGCCTTATCGACGAGCTCCGCCCCTAGCTTTCAACTCCCCCGGGGGCAGTGATCGAGCCATTGACCCTACGCGACTGATCTCGCGAAGCCTTCCGGTGTTTGATTTCCTGGGGAGCTTGGAGTTGACCCGGTTTCGCTCTCCTATCGCATTTCGCAGAGAACCGCTATTTCACGTGGACGGGATTTGGGGAGGGCGGGTCAGGACGGCGTACACCAAATTACAATGACATTGTAATTTATACACATATATTGGAATTCCAGTCACAAGGATCGCCGCGAGGCGCGAAAAAGATCCCACCCCTGTGTTGTGTTCATATAAAGTGGCGGTCGGAAGAGGTTTGAGGAGACCATCATGCCGACCGAACACGTCTGGACCGTGGGAGCATTGCGACTTGCGAAGGCGGTGACCCTGTTGTTGGTCATCGCGCTGAGCTTTCTTTCGGGTACGGCCGCCGCCTGGCAGGTCGAAATCGACGGCGCGTTAGGTGGAACGTTTGACCTCGACGTACCGCGTTCGGTTGCTGTGGATGGTGTAGGGGATGTGATCGCAGCAGGGTTCCTGAGAAACTCTCTGTTGAACGAAGACTTCACGGTGGCAAAGTTCGACCGATCCACTGGACTTGAGCTCTGGCGCCGCGAGATCGATGGTAGTTCGAGTGGTTCCGATGAAGCGAAAGCTGTAGCAGTTGATGCGGCCGGGAATGTGATCTGCGCAGGGCTCCTGGATAACGTCGGGACTTCCCGGGATTTCGCTGTCATCAAGTTCGACCCCAACGGAACGGAGCTGTGGCGCAAGGAGATAAATGGTGCAGGGAACGCCGCAGAGAGGGCGAATGCTGTAGCGGTCGATGCGGCGGGGAGTGTGTACGCGGCAGGGTACGTAACTGACGCCGGCGGCTACGGCGATTTCGTGGCCCTCAAGCTCGACCCCAACGGGACCGAGCTGTGGCGCAAGGAGATCAACGGCACGTTAAACGGTGACGACGCAGCGGAGGCGATAGCGGTCGATGCGGCAGGGAGCGTGTACGCGGTAGGGTCTGTATATAACTCCGGCAGCTACGACGATTTCGCAGTCATCAAGTTTGATCCCAACGGAACGGAGCTCTGGCGCAAGGAGATCGATGGTACACAGAGCAGCAGTGACTTAGCGAATGATGTCACATTCGATGCCGCTGGGAACGTTATCGCCGCAGGGCACATTGAGAACTCCGGCACCGACCGTGACTTTGCAGTTATAAAGTTCGATCCAAATGGAACGGAGCTCTGGCGAAAAGAGATCGATGGTACCTCGAGCAGTTCTGACCGAGCGGAGGCTGTAACAGTCGATGCCGCTGGGAACGTTATCGCCGCAGGGGGCATTACCAACTCCGGCACCTCCCGTGACTTGGCAGTCATCAAGTTCGACCCAAATGGAACGGAGCTCTGGCGAAAAGAGATCAATGGCACGTTGAGTTTTTCTGACCTGGCGACTGATGTAACAGTCGATGCGGCCGGAAACGTCATCGCCGTGGGGGACCTTATCAACTCCGGCACCTCCCGTGACTTGGCAGTCATCAAGTTCGACCCAAATGGAACGGAGCTCTGGCGAAAGGAGATTGATGGTACACAGAGCAGCAGTGACGAAGCGACTTCTGTAACAGTTGATGAGGCAGGGAATGTGATCTTCGCAGGGATCCTGGCGAACTCTGGCACCGGCGGTGACTTTGTAGTGATCAAGCTCAATGGGCTCGATGGGGGTGACTTCACCCCGTGCGGAAACGGAAGCATCGATTTGGGTGAGGACTGCGACGACGGGAACTTTGCGGATGGAGATGGCTGCTCATCCACCTGTCAGTTTGACATCGTTAAATCCAAGATCAGTCAAACCTCGGGCGGCTTTGGCGGGACGCTTGGCGATGGCGATCGTTTCGGAGCCTCTGTCGAGCCGCTGGGTGACCTTGATGGGGATGGGGTCATTGATCTCGCCGTTACTGCGAGTGGGGATGACGGTGGTGGAAGCAACCGGGGAGCGGTGTGGATTCTGCTGATGGACCCCAACGGCACTGTGAAAGCGGAGCAAAAGATCGGGGACGGTGTCGGTGGCTTCAGCGGGACATTGGATGACGGCGATCAGTTCGGAGAGGAGCTGGCAGCACTCGGAGATATTGACGGAGATGGGGTCGAAGATCTGGCCGTTGGAGCCTCAGGGGACGATGACGGCGGGACAGATCGCGGAACCGTGTGGGTACTCTTCCTCGATCCGAATGGCAGCGTGAAGTCGCATACCAAGATTGGTTCCAACGCAGGGGGCTTCACGGGCGTACTCGATGACGTAGACCTCTTCGGAGCCGGACTCGCGTCCGTCGGCGATCTGGACGGGGATGGCACAGGGGATCTGGCGGTGGGTGCCCTCTCAGATGATGATGGTGCGGGTGCGGCGGGTGCGGTCTGGGTGCTCTTCCTCGATCCAAACACCCCCGGGACCGTGAAGTCTCACACGAAGATCAGCAATACCTCGGGTGGATTCGGTGGTGGCTGGGGAGCCTCGCACAATGCAGGCACAGCGATTGAGCTTTTGGAGGATCTGGACGGAGATGGCACCCCCGAGCTGGCCGTCAGTTCGTCTGATGGTGGCGGCTCGTTTGGAGCTGTGTGGGTGCTGTTCCTCGACCCGAACAACCCGGGCAACGTCAAAGCCGAGACGAAGATCAACGCGACGGAAGGGGGCTTTGGCGGGGTGCTGGACAGTAACTCTGAGTTCGGGGGCAGACTGTCCTCGCTTGGAGATTTCGATGGCGATGGCGTGGGGGATCTGGCCGCCGGAGCAATAGGGGACGATGACGGCGGAACTGACCGCGGAGCTGTGTGGGTACTCTTCCTCGACCCGAACGGCCGGGTGAAGTCTGAGAGCAAGATCAGTGACACCGCAGGGGGCTTCACTGGCGTACTCGATGACAGCGATAACTTCGGGCAGGTCAGCATTGTGGGAGACCTGGATGGAGATGGCTCGATCGAGCTGGCCGTGGGTGCGCCCAACGATGATGACGGCGGCTCGAATCGTGGCGCTATCTGGATTGTCACGCTTCTGATTCCTGGCTGTGGGAATGGGATTCCGGAGGCGGGCGAAGAGTGTGACGACGGCAACGATGTGGACGAGGATGGGTGCTCATCCGGCTGTCTCGAGGAATTCTGCGGTGATGGGATAACCCAGTCCGGACTTGGGGAGCAGTGTGATGATAGCAACATGGCCAGTGGCGACGGCTGCTCCTCGACCTGCCAGGAAGAAGACAACGATAGCGATGGATTGACCGATTTCGATGAGATTTCTCTCGGTACCGATCCGAACGATCCCGACTCGGACGATGACGGCCTCAATGACGGCGAGGAGGTCAACACGCAGGGCACGAACCCGAACGACTTCGATACGGACAATGACGGTCTGAGTGACGGAGATGAGGTCAACATCCACAGCACGAACCCACTGCTGTTCGACAGTGATGATGACGGCTTCAGCGATGGCGAAGAGATCACAGCGGGCACCGATCCCAACGATGATCAGGACCTCCCCGAAACTGTGCCACTACTGCCGCCCTGGGGGGTGGCTTTGCTAGCGATGTTGATGCTCGGGGCGAGTTGGTGGGTGCTGCGACAGCAGCGGCCGGGCTCCTTCCGGGCTGCAGGCTAGGTCTTCAACTCCCCCCGGGGGCAGTTGTCGAGAGAACGGATCAGCGGAGGGCGAGGTCGGTGAGGAGGATGGCGAACAGCGCGGTGAGGTAGATGATCGAGGTGGCGAAGACGCGTCGGTCGGCGGCACTCGATTGGAGTCGGATGGCGCGCACGATGTGGCTGACGAAGAGCGCGCCGCCGAGCAGCGCGGTGAGGGCGTAGGCGCTGCCGAGCAAGCCGGCGAACCAGGGTAGCAGCGTCACGGGGATCAAGAGCAAAGCGTAAGCGAGCATGTGACGCCGTGTGGTGTGCTCGCCCACGACGTTGGGCAGGATAGGGAAGCCTGCCAGGGCGTACTCGTGCCGGCGGTAGAGTGCGATGGCCCAGAAGTGGGGCGGCTGCCAGATGAAGACGATGGCGAAGAGTACCAGGCTCCAGATGCCGATCGCCCCGTTGAGCGCGGCGTCGGCGATCACGGGGGCGATGGCGCCGGCCACGCCACCGACGACGATGGCCTGCGGTGTGCGCGGTTTGAGCCACATCGTGTAAACGAAGATATAGTGCGCGAGAGTCAGTGCCCCGATCGCAACGGGCAGCCATCCGCCCACTGCGAATAGTACGAGCAGCCCGAGCGTCGATGTGCTCAGCCCGAAGCCGAGTGCCTGAGCTGGAGTGAGGCGGCCGGCGGGCAGCGGTCGGTCGAGCGTGCGCAGCATCAGAGCGTCGCGATCGCGCTCGTACCAGGCGTTGAGCGCGCCGCTGCCGCCTCCCACGAGTGCGGTACCGACGAGTACGCCGAGCAGCGTCATAAAGGCGGGCCAGGCGTCGTGTCCGAGCGCGAGCCCGGCGGGTGCCGTCAGCAGCACGAGCGTAAGCACGCGCGGACGCGTCAGCGCGATGCAATCGCGAGCCAGCGCCAGCGCGCGTTCGCCTCTGGCATGCGTTCGGCCGGTAGCTCCGGCCACACGTGCAATCTGAGTCATGCTGCGCTCCTAATGCAGCTTGAAGCCTGCAACACGATCGAAAGTCACGACACGCCGTATGCCCTTGTCGAACGATAGGGTCTCCTCGACCCTGTACGTCCACTCCTGCGGGTCGAGACTGTCCCCGATACCCACAGCGATGCGGTGATGGCCCGGAGATACGGCGATGTGCTCGACAGCGACACTGTTCTGGTCGCCCCAGATCCCTCCGGGTGGATAATTCTCCTCGAGGACGGGCTTCCCATCGATGCTGACCCGGAGGTGCACGGTCGCACGTCTGCGAGCACAGATCTGGTCCCGCTGCATGTGTATGGGGCGGCGTGCCTTCTCGGCCTCGGTGAGCTCGCGGCAGTCCTCGCTGATGCGGCCGGGATGCTTGAAGGTGACCACTAGCTCCGAGCCCTGGATGCGCGGTGCCGCGTAACTGAGATCGCTCAGAGTTCCCATCACCGCTGCAATGACGGACGCGACCACGACCGAGACCAGACCCGCGAGATTCCTGCCGGGCGGAGAGTCGGAAGGCGGTGGCTTTCCTTCGCGAAACGCCTTTGCGCTCCGAATGAGTTTCCTCTTGCGGGTGCGGTTGAGAGAGAGCATCAGCACGTTCTCGCGCGCCACCTTGTGGGTTCGCAGCATCGGCTCACGCTCGCCGTTCATGCGCTGGTGCTCCCACAGCGCCCCTTCCCGGTAGCGGCACTCACCGGGACCGCAGGTCGCGACCAGCGCACCCTGGCCCCCGAAGCGTATGGTGTGCTCGACGCCAAAACGATGGAGCCAGCCCGAGCAGGGTGTTTTGAGCACGAGGTAGCCGGGTAGCTCCGGGCAGGTGCCCGTTTCCGGGTCGACCTCGAGGTCCGCTCCAGCGGACTCGGCGCACACGAACGCCACGTGTGGAGACTCATCGGCCTCGACAGCCTGTTTGAGCCAGCCGGCAAAGCGCCAGCGCTGATCGCTCGTCGAGAACCAATCGAGTCCGATCGCGGCCGTGTCGCAGGAGCCCGCGCAGATGCCGCAGCCGATACATTTCGCAGGATCGACGTCCGCCTGCACCGTGTGTCGTTTGTTCCCATCGCTGCGCGGGATCATCGAGATCGCCAGGTAGGGGCAATCGTGGTAGCAGTTCAGGCAAGCATTACAGCGGCGCGGATCCACATGGGCGGGCTTGGGATGTCCGCGGGTCAGATACCACGGGATGCCGAGCGGGATCAGACCGCCCACGAGCATGAGCGACCAGAGCGCTCCACCCCCGAGGCGGTCGGTGAGAGCCACTGGCAGCAGATACCACCAGTCCATGGTGAAGGGCTGCGGCAGCGCGGTCATATGGGCCGGCTCTGCGTTGGTTGCAGGATAAGCGACGCATAGCAGCAGCAGGGATCCCAGCACCCAGACGGTCATCGGCGTGCTCGTCAGGAAGCGCGGTCGTGTGACCCGAACGATGTGAAGCCACAAGACGACGGCCATTGCGAGTGGAACCAGCATGTGTACGAAGAACACGACGAAGAAGAGCAAGGAGTTCACGCTTTCGTCCGTGAGGAAGGAGCGGCCCATCGGGTCCACGAAGATGGGGAGGCTATCGAGGATGCGCGCGCTCCCGATCGCGACGTGCTGGGCGCGTACGTCCCACACGAGCCAGTAGCCGGTCCAGCCTATGAACCACAGGATCCCCACCATCGCGATTCCCGTAACCCAGGCGAGCCAACGCGCTCCCACGAAACGCCGCATGAAGAAGAGACGCAGCGAGTGCACGAGCGCGAAGAACATGCACAGGTCGGAGCTGTAGCGGTGCAGGGATCGCATCAGGCCGGCCGTCCAGGGGGAGGCACTCATGGCGGCCACCGAGTCGTAGGCGAGGTGCAAGCTCGGCCGGTACCAGAGCAGGAGCAGCACGCCGGTCGCCAGCGCGATGATCAACGCGGTCACCGCGATCGCACCCGTGTGCAGGAGAGGGTTTAGCGGCTCGGGAAGAGCCTTGCCCAGCAAGCGGTCCAGCTGCAGGAATCCCCGCTCGAGCCAGCGCAGCACGCGGCTCCCGCGGACGTCCGAGTCCAGTGCGGTCTCCGGGAGCGGGGGAAGCTCCTGGTCGAGGATGGGCCGCGTCGACTCGCCGGCCTGGAACTTCGCGAGAATGGCCAGACGATCGGCTGTCCCGAGGTCCTGCTGCTCGCCCTCAGGCGACATCGGGCGGCTCGCGGAGCAGCAGCTTCAGCGCTGATGCGAGCCAGCGTTCCTGGAGGTCGCCCAGGGTCAGTCGGTAAGCGATCTTGCCCTCCCGGTCGATGAGCAGAAACAGGTTCGCGTGATCGATCACACCGGTCTCCGGATCCCGCTTGCGGGTGATGCCCATCGCATCGAGGATGCTCTCTACCTCGTCTGCGCCGCCCGTGACCAGATTATAGAGGGGCGCCTGCATTCCGTGCATGCCGGCGAGCTCCGCCAGGACCTCGGGAGTGTCGTGTGCGGGATCCATCGTCACGGCCACGACGCGGAGGTCCGCCCGCTCTTCGGGCGCGAGCTCGGCGATCACGCGCTTGGCATGGGCCAGGATCAGGGGACAGGTGTGCGGACAGGACGCGTACACGCCGGTGAGCATCACGACCTTCCCCTGGAGCTGCGCCAGGTCGACGGGCTCGCCGACCTGGTTGATGAGTCGCAGCGCGGGCGCTTGATGAGCCGTGCGCAGCGCTTCGGCGGGAAACGGCAGCTCTCCCTGATCGGGTGTGCTGCCGAGCAGAGAGAACGCGCCCGCCGCGCCTGCCACCAGCAAGGCCGCCGCTCCCGCAGGTGCGACGAGAGCGGCCGGGTGATGCAGCAGCGCGCGCAACGGCTCGAACCAGAACAGCACCAGGACCGCGCCGATCAGAAGCGGTGGCCCCATCATCCCGATCACGTAGGCCCAGTCGAGCCTTCCGGTCGCCGGGTCATAGCCGAAACACCA
>Ga0255047_10000683_pt1 | contig 27551 bp, 26 predicted proteins | sample JV7_2_1_MG_FD_183640 | JGI IMG/M metagenome (GOLD analysis project Ga0255047, IMG submission 183640) | Seawater microbial communities from Jervis Inlet, British Columbia, Canada - JV7_2_1 | ecosystem: Environmental > Aquatic > Marine > Inlet | place: Canada: British Columbia | collected 2016-10-06
AGCCTTCTTCGCAGCAGGCTTCTTGGCGGCAGGCTTCTTGGCGGGGCGCTTCTTGGCGGCAGCCTTGATCTTGGTGACATCTGCCGGCTCCAGACCCGAAGATGCTCCCTTGGCATCGATCTTGAGCTTCTTGGCGTGCGCGAGCACATCACTCGAATCGAGCTTTAGCTCGCGGGCGAGTTCATAGACGCGCATTCGGGCTCCTCGTGGCAGTCGTGGTCAGGCTTCCGGGAACGAACCGGGGGCACTGTAATGACACATTGTACCGTAGGGGTTGACTCGCTCCAGATCGTGGACTGAGGACTGACCACTGCGCCCGCAGGACGCTCACTCGTCGTCGATCACCCAGCTCCTGGTGGTGTCGAGGAGGCGATCGAAATAGTGGCGAAGTTGTCGAGCCCTGGTGCGCCCGACACCCTCTACTTGATCGAGCTCGGTCACCGAGGCATCCAGCAACTTCTGAAGGTTTTCGAAGTCGTCGACCAACGAGCGTTGAACCGCCTGAGGGAGGCGCGGAATCCGATTCAGAATCCGGTAGCCACGAGAGTGAGTCGGATTCTCGATCGGTCCGAAGTCGAGCAGCGCGGCCACGCGGCTCTCCTCCGACAGATGCTCGGTCGAAAGTGTCTGCAGCAGATCGAGTGGGTTCGTGGGGTTTGGCGGGTAGGACCGAGCATGGTCGGCGTACACCAGTTCTGCGGACTCGCCGGTGCCGGTGAGAAGATCGACAAGCTGCAGGTTGATTAGCCCGCCTTCGCCACCCAATTCCACTGTGTAGTGCTCGAGGTCTTCGCCGATACGCTGCACCAGCGCGGCGCGCTGCAAAAACTGCACCACGTCGCGAAACACCACGATGTCGTCGACCTCAAGCTGGGTGAGGCGCACCTCTTCGTCGGTGAGTCGACCGCGGAAGCGTTCCAACGTCAACAGGTTCTGATTCGCCTGAGCCAACAACGTGGTGGGGCTGCGCAGTTCATACGTGGATTCGGTCGTATAGACCGTGATCGTCTGGCGGTCCTCGGAGACAACGACAACAGCGCGACCCGTCTGCCGGGCAAACCGCTCCCCGGTTCGGTGTCTGGTGCCGGTCTCGTTGGTGTCGAGGGAAGGATCCGGAATGAGATGCACGTTCGCCCGGTAAATGACCTCGGCATCCTCATCGGTTATGACCGCACCATCCATCTTGGCCAACTCGGCGAGGCGGGCCGGGTGGAAATCGGCTCCATCGAGATGGAACCCCCCGGTACACAGCGCCTCGACATCGCGCCCATAGCCGAGCACGATGAGGGCACCGGTTTCCTGACGCAGAATCAATTCAATAGCGTTCCGAAGTGGGGTGCCGGGCGCAAGCGCCCTGAGAATGTCGAGGCCAGAACGAGAAGATGTCATCTGTTGCCGAGGCTAGTACGGAGCGGAAGGTCCAGTCCTAAGCACCGTCGCCGAGCCCCGCTCGGTGCAGCGCGAGCTCGATGCGATCTTGCCCGTTGCCGGTGGGGCCGATGGCATTGTTGAGGCCAAGTCGCTTCGCTTCCGAGGCTCGCTGCTTCCCATGAGCAACAGCCCGTACCTCGCCCGTGAGCCCAACCTCACCCCACGCGGCCAAGGAACCCATCGGGGCACCCAATAGTGATGAGGTCAGCGCGATCGCGATCGGCAGATCTGCCCCCGGATCACGCAATCTGATTCCGCCGACGACACTCACATAGACGTCCTTGCCGGCGAATGACAGACCGGCATGTCGCTCCAGCACGGCAATGATTTGATGAACTCGAGCGGCTTCAAGGCCCTTCACCGATCGGCGCGGTTGCGGAGTTGATGCAGACGCCACCAACGCCTGGACCTCCACGAGCAGCGGTCGTCTCCCATCTACTGCCGGAAACACGACGCTGCCCGCCACCTCACCAAGTCTCGATGACGCCAGCAGACCTGCTGGATCGGTTACCTCGGCGAGCCCGCTCTCCCCCATCTCAAAGAGCCCAACCTGATGAGTTGCTCCGAATCGATTCTTCAATCCGCGCAGGACTCGGAGGCCACGCTCCGGATCACCCTCCAGGTAGAGAACCACATCGACTGCGTGTTCGAGCAGCTTCGGTCCCGCGATGCCTCCGTCTTTGGTGACATGCCCGATCAGGACCACCGGCACACCAGACTCCTTGGAGAAGTGGATGAGACGAGCGGCCGATTCCCGTACCTGGGCCACACCGCCGGGAGCACCACCCGCCTCTTGGGCCGCGACGGTCTGGATCGAATCGACCACCAGAAGGTCCGGCTTTACCGACCCGGCCGCTTCGATGACCGCATCGACGTCGCGCTCGGACGACAGCAGGATTCCGTCGCCGGCGATCCCCAACCGACTGGCTCTCAGGCCTACTTGGCCTACCGACTCCTCAGCCGATGCCACCAAGACCGTCCCGCCCCGATCGGCCAAGGACCCGGCGACCTGGAGTAGCAGGGTCGATTTGCCGACTCCCGGTTCGCCGCCGAGCAGGATTCCGGCACCGGTGACCAAGCCACCACCGAGAACCCGATCGAATTCATCGATCCCGACCGCGGTGCGGACCACTTTCTCGGCGCCGGCGTCATCGAGGGACACCATGGCTGCAGATGCGGATCGGCGCTTGGATCGAGATGGCTGGCCGGTGGCGACGAGGGCACCCTCGCCGCGACACTGCGGGCAGAACCCCATCCACTTGGCGCTCTCATAGCCGCACCCGTCGCATCGATACTTCATTGATCTGCGACGCTACCTGCGTCGTATGACACGGATGGCGACGAGACCGGCCACCACGATGGTGACGAGCAGGGCCGCCCCAATGGCGTCTTGGAAATCCCAGACATCGGTCGGGCGGACTTCGGCGAGTAGGAGCAAGAGTCTCACAAACGATCCGTGGCAGAATAGCCCCTGCCCGGGACCCACCGACCCCCCGGCCTGGACGGAAACCTGCTGATGGCCAAGGATTCAAACGACGGATTCGACAACCTTTTCGAACCGTTCGATCTCGCCGACGACCCGAGTGGTGCGGCGCCGCGGTCGATTCCGGACCAGCAGCCAATGGCGCCGGACCAGCAAGCCACGGGGGATGTTCCTCTGGTGGGTGAGCCCGAGGTGTATTGCGCATCGTGCGGCAATCCGAACGATGCCGCCAATCGCCATTGCGAACGGTGCGGGGCTCGCCTGGCGCGAAGCCAGACCCCGATCGCTCCCCAGCCGATGCTGCGCACCACCGCAGGCGCTCGGGCACTTGTCGTCTTGTCGGCCATCGTCCTCGGGGTGGCGCTCCTTGCCCTGGTGATCAACGTCTTCGGAGGAGATGACGCAGCCGTCGCCGAATCCACCACCTCGACGGCGACGTCGGTGGCGACCCTCCCGATTGCAGAACTCGTGCCGATCAGGGCCGACTGCACCCTCACCCTCGACGGTTTCCCATGCAGCGCGCTCATCGACGATGACCCCGACAACCGATGGAACGCCACCGACGGCGGCATCGGCGCCGAACTCACATTCTTCTTCTCTCCACCGGTGCAGATCACTGAGATGTTCCTGATGAATGTGGAAGACGAAGAACGCTTCGCCCGCAACGCCCGTATCAAAGGCATCGAGATCGTGATTGACGATCTCTCTCAGGCCACGATCGACGAGCTGGACGACACCAACGCCGAGCCGCAGCGAATCCAGATCCGAAGCCTGCGGACGTCGAGTCTCACGGTGACCATCACCAGTGCGTATCCGGGCACCTCATTCGACGGCAAGGAGCCCTTCCCGGAACTGGCCCTTCAGGGAATCCAGTTCTTTGGCCGAACCGCCCCCGAGGCTTCGGGGTAGCAGGAGTAGTCAGTAGTCAGAAGAAGCGACTAGCCATTAGCGATCAGCGATCAGCGATCAGCCGCAACCAAAGATTCTTGCTGAGGAACGAGGACTGAGGACTGAAGACTCCCGAGTCAGCCTTCGGATTCGGCCAGTTCCATGTCGGGGTGATCGGGCGTCTCGACCGAAGAGAACATCAACTGCTGCTCGTCTTCAGAGTCATCTTCAGAGTCGATATCCACCAGGATCGTCGAATTCGCGGCGAACTCCCCGAATAGCACCTTCTCCGAGAGCTGGTCTTCGAGCAGACGCTGGATGGCGCGACGTAACGGTCGGGCACCCAAGGCGGGGTCATAGCCGCGCTCAGCCAGCATGGCTTTTGCGTCGTCCGTGAGCACCAGATCGAGTGCCTGCGACTTCAGCTGCTCCCGAACCCGGACCAGCATGAGGTCGACGATCGCCTTTACCTCATCCATGGTCAGCTCGTGGAAGACGATCACCTCATCGATGCGGTTGAGGAATTCGGGTCGGAAGCTCTTCTTCAGCGCGTCGGTGACCTTCTCCTTGATCTTTTCGTAGGTGAGTGCCTCCGACTCGGAAGCAAACCCGATCGAAGCCTTCTTCAGATCCTGGGTTCCCAGGTTCGAGGTCATGATTATCACGGTGTTCTTGAAATCGACCGTCCGGCCTTGGGCATCGGTGAGACGCCCGTCCTCAAGGATCTGCAGCAGCGTATTGAATACGTCAGGGTGGGCCTTTTCGATCTCGTCGAACAGGACCACGCTGAAAGGCTTGCGGCGCACCGCCTCGGTGAGCTGTCCGCCCTCGTCGTAGCCGACGTATCCCGGAGGCGACCCGACCAGGCGGCTCACAGTGTGCTTTTCCATGTACTCGGACATGTCGAGCTGGATGAGGGCGTTGTCGTCACCGAAGAGGAACCCGGCAAGGGCCTTGGCGGTCTCGGTCTTGCCGACCCCCGACGGGCCGAGGAAGATGAACGAGCCGGCCGGACGCTTCGGATCCTTCAATCCGGCCCTCGTGCGCCTGATAGAGCGACTCACGGCCTCGATGGCTTCGTCCTGGCCGACGATCCGCTTGTGCATCTCTTCTTCCATCTTCAAGAGCTTTGCGGTCTCTTCTTCGGTGAGGCTCTGGACCGGGATGCCGGTCCATTGCGCCAACACCTCGGCGATCTGCTCTTCATCGATGATCGAAGACACCACGTCGTCACTCTCGCCGAGCTCCGATTCACGCTCAGTTCGATCGGCAAGGAGGGACCGCTCCTTGTCGCGCAACTGGGCAGCCCGCTCGAATTGCTGGGACTGGATCGCTTCATCCTTCTCCACCCGAATCGATGCGAGGTTCTCCTGGATCTCCTCGAGCTCCGGGGTGCCCGGACGACGATGGATGCGCATGCGGCTGCCTGCCTCGTCGATGAGGTCGATCGCCTTGTCCGGCAGCTGCCGGTCCGAGATGTAGCGGTCCGCGAGGTTTGCCGCACTGACCAGAGCGTCGTCGGTGTAACTCGCCCTGTGGTGCACTTCGTACTTCTCGCGCACACCGGTCAGAATCTGAATGGTCTCGGCCACGGTCGGTTCGTCGACCTGAATGGGCTGGAAGCGCCTCTCCAGGGCGGAATCCTTCTCGAGATACTTGCGGTATTCCTCGAGCGTGGTGGCGCCGATGGTCTGCAGCTCACCTCTGGCAAGCATCGGCTTGAGGATGCTGGCGGCGTCGATGGCTCCCTCGGCTGCTCCGGCACCAACGAGGGTGTGAATCTCGTCAATGAACAGGATTATGTCGCCGCGGGTCTTGATCTCCTTCAGCACCTTCTTGAGGCGTTCTTCGAAATCACCGCGATATCTCGAACCGGCGACGAGCGCACCTAGGTCGAGGGTGTAGAGGTGCATGTTCTTGAGCGTCTCGGGCACATCGTTGTTGATGATTCTGGTGGCGAGGCCCTCAACGATTGCCGTCTTGCCGACGCCCGGCTCACCGATCAGCACCGGGTTGTTCTTGGTACGACGGGAGAGGATCTGCATCACCCGCTCGATTTCACGTTCTCGACCGATGACCGGATCGAGTTTGCGATCACGGGCGTATTGGGTCAGGTTGCGCCCGAATTGATCGAGAACGGTCGAACCGGACGAACTGTCGCCGCGACTCCTGCCGCCGGACGATGCTGGCTCTCCACGACTCTCTTCACCTTCGCCCTGCTGCCCGGACAAGAGCTGAATGACCGACTGGCGAACCTTGTGGAGTTCAGCGCCGAGCTTCTGAAGCACCTGAGCGGCCACACCCTCACCCTCACGGATGAGGCCGAGGAGAATGTGCTCAGTGCCGATGTAGTTGTGACCCAGCTGCAGAGCTTCTCGCAGCGACAGCTCGAGGACCTTTTTGGCACGCGGGGTAAACGGAATGTGTCCAGTCGGAGCCTGAGCCCCCTGCCCGATGATTTCGACGACCTGGCTACGCACAGATTCCAGGGAGATGCCCATTCCTTCGAGGGCGCGAGCGGCCACGCCCTCACCCTCGTGGATCAGCCCGAGAAGAATGTGCTCGGTGCCGATGTAATTGTGGTTGAGGAGGCGAGCCTCTTCTTGGGCCAGGACTACGACCCGTCTAGCTCTGTCGGTAAAGCGTTCGAACACTCAATTTCCCCTATTACTCAAATGGCGCCCATGTCTTCAGGCGCCTCCACGACTATAGCCGCGGCCGGTTTCAAGCCTGGACGACGATTTCGCACCCGTAACGGCCTTGTCGGCGGACTTGTTCCCACGCTTGAGCCCCAGGGTGGAAACCGTACCGGCAACCCTGGAGCCGCCGGTACCATCGCGCACGCTATGGAACTCCCCCCGATCCACGAACTGGTGCCCATAGATCGGGTCTGGGCGCGCCTCGAAAAGGTCGAAGCCCGGCTCATCGAGGCCACTACCTCCGAAGACCCGTTCCTGACGGAGATCGCCCAACATCTGCTGGCCGGAGGCAAGCGCTATCGCCCTCTGCTGGCACAGGTGGCCGCCGAACTGGGCGGCGGCGCCGGCGACCATCCGGTTGAGGCAGGTGTAGCCGTCGAGCTCGTCCACCTCGGAAGCCTCTATCACGACGACGTCATAGATGAGGCCGATAGCCGACGGGGCAAACGATCGGTGAACGAGAACTGGACAAACACGATCGCGATCCTGGCCGGGGACTTCCTGCTCGCCAGGGCGTCGGAGATTGCGGCGCCACTGGGTCAGGAGGCCGTCGCGCTGCTGGCCCGCACCTATGCGTTGCTGTGCGAAGGCCAGATCCTCGAACTGCAGCTCGCCGACGACCTCGACCATGGCCCCGACGCCTACTTCACAGTGATCGAGAAGAAGACCGCGAGCCTGATCCGAACCTCGGCTCGGCTGGGAGCGATGGCAGGAGGGGCGGACGCGGAGACGATCGACGCAGCCACCACCTGGGGCCATGAGGTCGGTCTGGTCTTCCAGTTGGCCGACGATGTTCTCGACCTGGTCGCCACCGAGGAATTCCTCGGCAAGCCCGCCGGATCAGATCTCCTCGAGGGCACATTTACGCTGCCGGTGCTCTACGCGCTCGATTCCGCCGATGGAGACGCGATCAGAGACTTGCTTGGCGATGGGCGCCCCTACGAACAATCGGCGGTAGACGAGGTGATCCGAATCGTCCGGGGAGGTGGCCATGTGGAACGCGCCCTCGGCGAGACGGATCGGCATATTGCGCTTGCCGAGCAAGCAACCGCGTCGATGAGCCATGAAGCAGTTACCCCGGTGCTGCGGTCGCTCGGCGCCTATTTGGTCGACCGGATCTCTGTGGCACGCCCGGTCTGATCAGGCAGAGATCCGCGTTGGGCTAGCTCTCGGGCCTGAGGTGAGGAAACAGAATGACCTCTCGCACCGACTCCTCGCCGGTCAGGAACATCACGAGTCGATCCACTCCCATGCCCATGCCACCCGTCGGGGGCATCCCGTACTCCAGGGCCCGCAGGTAATCCTCATCCATCAGGTGAGCCTCAACGTCACCAGCAGAACGCGCCTCGGCCTGAGCCTCGAAGCGGCGTCGCTGTTCAACCGGGTCGTTCAATTCGCTGAACGCATTGGCCAGTTCGGTACCGGCCACAATGACTTCGAACCGCTCGACCACCCCCGGGCGCGATCTGTGTTCGCGAGCCAGCGGGGAGATCTCCTTGGGGAAGTTGAGGACGATCGTCGGATTCCACAGGGTCGGTTCGACGAGCTTCTCGAAGACCTCAGCCGCCAGCTTGCCGACACCCCACGCCTCGTCTACTTCGACGCCGGCCGCGGCCGCAGCCGTACGGGCAATCTCGATGTCCATTTCTGGATCCCAGTCGACATCGGTCGCCTCAGAGACGCTTGCGAAGTAGTCGATGCGAGACCACGGCGCGGCAAGCGAAAGCTTCTCCCCCTTGTATTCGACCTCAGTGCTGCCCGCAACGGTCATGGCAGCCTCGACCACGATCGCCTCGGTAAGATCGATCATGTCGGTGTAGTCGGCAAGCGCCTGGTACACCTCGAGCATGGTGAATTCGGGGTTGTGGGTCGTAGAAACTCCCTCGTTTCGAAAAACCCGCCCGATCTCGTACACCTTCTCCAACCCGCCGACGACGAGGCGCTTCAAGTGCAACTCGATCGCAATTCGTAGGTACATGTCGATCCCGAGAGCCCCGTGGTGAGTCTCGAACGGTGAAGCCAGCGCTCCTGTCGGCAGCGTGTGCAGCATCGGCGTCTCGGCAGCCACAAATCCTCGCTCGGCCAATGAGCGACGCAGAGACTCGACGATGGCGATTCGCTTAGTGGCGATCTCCCGAGCACTGTCGTTGACGATCAGATCCACATATCGCTGTCGGTGTCGCTGCTCGACATCCTTTAGTCCGTGCCACTTCTCCGGAAGCGGGCGCAACCCTTTGGCGAGCAACGTGAAGCCGTCAATGCGAACGCTCAACTCGCCACGGCGCGTCGTGATCACCTCGCCCTCAGCCCCGATCCAGTCACCCACATCGAGGGCGACGAACGTGGCGTAACCCTCTCCCAAGGCAGCCTCGTCGACAAAGAGCTGAATGCGACCGGAGGCATCGGCAAGCACGCCGAAGGCGAGCGAGCCCATGTCGCGCAACGCCATGAGTCGACCCGCGACCACAACCCGCTCTCCCGTCTCCGCCCCGGATCCGAGGTCGCGGTGACGTTCGTGGAGATCTGCCGCGAGCGCATCCCGCTCAAAGCGATACGGATACGGCTCAACGCCGGCGTCGCGCAAGTCGACGACCTTGGCGAGCCGGGCAGCGGTCAGGCGATTCTCATCGAGGGAAGATCGCTCGTCGCCCTCATCCATCGTCACTCCTCGAGGTTCATCTCGTAGATCATCCGGAGTCCGTCCAGGGTGAGCGTCTCGTCCACCCGGTCGACCGTCCGGCAGTGGGGCACGATGGTAGATGCGAGACCTCCCGTGGCGACGACAGCAGGGGTTCCCTCCATCTCGCTCATGATGCGATCGACGATGCCGTCGACCAGGCCGGCGTGGCCATAGAGGAGACCGCTCTGGATGGCCTCGACCGTGTTCTTGCCGATCGGCGCCCGCGGCGGATCGAGATCCACCCGACGCAATGCCGCTGTGGCTTCGATCAACGCAGTTTGTGAGATCTCCAATCCCGGCGCAATCGCACCACCGACATACGCCCCGGAACCATCAACGACATCCATGTTCGTCGCCGTTCCGAAATCGACCACCACCACCGGCGTCCCGTACTTCTTGGCTGCGGCAACCGAGTTGACCACCCGATCTGCCCCTACCTCGCGCGGATTGTCGATATTGATAGGCAATCCGGTTCGAACGCCGGGGCCAACCACAACGACCAGGCCGTCGACGAGGTCTTGCGCCACCTCGATCATTGCCTGCTTGGCGGTGGGGACGACACTGGAGAGGGCGACGCCGTCGACATCCTCCATCCGGTGGCCGTCCTGGCGGAGCAAACCCGCGAGGAAGAGCCGGTACTCGTCGGCGGTGCGGTCCCGTACCGTCGACAAACGCCAAGAGTCGACGAGGTCCTCCCCCACAAATAGACCCATCACGGTTTGGGTATTGCCTACATCGATCGCAATGAGCACGCTCAATTCCTCCTCAGCATCGAGGGTCCCTGCAGCCTGATCCCGAGATCGGCAGACCCATCCGGCCACAAAACAACATTGTCGATGAGACGCACGCTGCCGACTCTGGCAGCCACCGCCAAAAACGCTTCCCGATCCAAGCTGTCGATCGGCTCGGCCTCGAACGCATCCGCCAATGCCACATACTCGACTTCCCCGCCAGCCGCCTCGACCTCGGTGACTACGGCCTGCTCGAGTTCCGATGCTGCCCGTTCTCCCGCGGCAGAAGCTGCAGCAGCGGCAAACAGGCCGGATGACAGGCCCAGACCCACGGCGCGGTCGTCATCGGTGAGCAGCACATTGCGGCTCGATATTGCCAACCCGTCCACGGACCGCATCGTCGGTGCCCCGATGATCTCGATCGGGAAGGAGAGATCGGTCGTCATCCGGCGCACCAGTGCCAACTGTTGGGCGTCTTTGCGGCCAAAAACCGCAGCATCAGGACGGACGCCGGCAAACAACTTGGCAACGACGATGGCCACTCCTTCGAAATGTCCCGGCCGATGCTTGCCCTCCATCTGATCGGAAACGCCATCTACTCGCACCCGGGTACGAGGAGGGGTCGGATACATCTCGGCGACGGATGGCACAAACAACACATCGACGCCGCCCGCGGCCGCAATCTCTGAATCCCGCTTCAGATCTCGTGGGTACCTCTGCAAATCTGCGGATTGATCGAATTGGAGAGGGTTTACGAAGAGGCTCATCACAACGAGGTCGCCGGCCGCTCGGCCGATCTCGACCAGCGAAACGTGACCGTCGTGCAGATACCCCATGGTGGGGACGAGCAAAACCGATGAGCCACGCGTCTCGCCACGAACCTCGGCGAACGTTTCGACAATCTTCACTCGAGCACCTCGTTCATGACATCGGTCGAACCGGCAGCAGCTGCCGTCGCCCTCCCCATCGCCTTGAAGTGATCCACAAGGTCGGGAGCTGCCTGCTCGATGGCGGCGAGCTGCGATCGCACGGTGCCGGCGTCGCCCCTGGCGATGGGGCCCGTCAGGGCTTCGTTGGGTCCCATCGACATCGCATTCGCTACCACCGCCGCCACCAGCGGCCCCGCCGCCTCGAACGGAACTCCGGCAGCCGCAAACAGCCGCTCGGACATGGCCAATGCCGCTAACGGGTAGTTGGCCGCCGCGGCCGCCGCGGCGTGGTAGAGCGGCTTGGCGGCATCATCCAACTCGAAAGGATGCATACCGATAGACGCCGCCAAAGCAAACAGTCGGTCTGCAAGGACATTGGACTCAGTGGTGACTGCGACCCAGGCTCCCTCTAGCTTCGCTGCGCCGGTCTCTGCATCCGGAAGGGTCTGGAGTGGATGAAACGACCCGAGCAACGGTCCATCCAGGGCACTCAACGAGGAAACCGGGGTCAATCCGGAAAGATGAACCGCAGCGCCGACTCGAGACGTGATCGGGGCAAGTCGCTCGGCCACCGAGGCTATGGCGTCGTCACGGACCGCCACTACCAAGAGGTCGGCACTCGGAAGGTCCTCGTCCCAACCGAGCACCACCGAGTTCAGTCGGGTAGCGGCGATGTCGGCGACGCCGGAGTCACGGGCAACGACACCAACAACCGAATGTCCTGAGCGGGAGAGTCGGATAGAGAGGGCAAGGCCGGCTCGGCCGGGGCCAACGAGGATGAGATCCATAGATGTTCCAGTCCGTAGCGGTACCAGACAAGGGTGAGTGTAGGAGGGGTGTTGGGTGCCGGCGGCGCGAAGTAGCTAGGTCTCGCCCTTGATGTAGACCATCCCGTCGGCGGCAGGCACTCGCAACCGCTGCACGGCGAACAACAAGACGAGGAGCACCGTCGCAAACGGAAGAGTGTTGGGGAGCCAGTCGGGCGCGGTGTCCGTAAACGCGTACCAGATGAAGAAGCCGGAGGCGATGACGCCGGAGAGAATGGCGTCGAGGACCTTCTGCCGTCTGAGCGATAGGACGAAGATCGCCGCCAGCGCGATCACGACCACGAGCAACAGGGCGTGGGTGGAGCGTCCGTCCAGGTCTCGCAGTGCGGTACCGAACGGGTAACCGAACACGAAGGCAGCCACCAGAATCCCGCCGGGCCGCCAATTACCAAAGATGAGTGCCGCCAAACCAATGAAGCCGCGACCCTGGGTCTGCGCCTCCCGATAGAAACCGGTCAGTTCCATGGCGATAAACGCACCACCGAGGCCTGACAACGCGCCGCTGATGATCACGCCTTTGTACTTCTGATAGTAGATGTTGACGCCGAGCGACTCACCTGCCGTCGGATGCTCCCCGGCGATCCTCAGCCTCAGGCCAAACCGGGTTTTCCACACCAACCACGCCGTCGCCGGGACCGCGGCCAGCGCCAGCAGCGTAAAGATCGACACATCGGCCACAAAACCCCTTAAGAAGCTTGCGACATCGGAGACAAAGAACAGCTCCCAGCGGTCGATGGCGCCGAGAACGTCGGGGGTCTCCGCACCGAAGAAGGTTCCACCGGCCAGGACCGGGACGGTAAGTGAACCAAGACCCTCGATCGAAGGCGACTGGGTGATCGAACCGCCTGAATAGCCGGTGAGCACTTCAGACGACAAGAAGCGAACCATCCCGGGAGCCAGCAGATTGATCGCGACGCCGGACACGATGTGGTCGACTCCGAAGCTCACGGTGGCGATGGCGTGGAGGAGACCTCCCAGAGCCCCGCCGACCAAGCCGTAGAGGAGGCCCAACCACGGGCCACCCACGAGTACTCCGTAGGCCCCGAACCAGGTACCGAGGACCATCATGCCCTCCAGCCCGATATTGACCACACCGGCCCGCTCCGAATACAGCCCGCCGATACCGGCAAGAAGAATCGGGACGCTCCAGCGCAACATGGCCCCGGAAGCGTTCTCCGATGTCAGACGCTCCAGCCCGCCCGGTTCCAGCGCCTGTACAAAGGTCAAGACGAGTACGCCGATGGCGGCCGCAACGGAGTACCGAGCCCATCCGGGCAGCGCGCCGATCCGCTGCAACATCAGGACACCGTCCGATCTTCGGCGAGGGCCGCAGCTGCGGCTCTGGCCTCCTCACGCAATCGATATCGGCTCACCGACTCATAGGCGACCACGGCCGACAACAGGATGATGCCCTGCATGATGGTCACGATCTCCCGGGTGGCCGACCCGGTGATCTGAAGGATCGGCGACGACACGTCCATAAACGCAAAGAACATGGCACCAACGGCGACTCCGACTGCGTGGTTGCGACCGAGCAAAGCGACCGCGATTCCGGCAAATCCGAGACCCGGGGTGAAGTCGGCGTCGTAGCGATGATGCCGGCTCAGAATGTCCACCATCCCCACCAGACCGGCCATCGCCCCTCCATAGACCATCGCCAAGACGACCATCCGATCGGCGGGCACACCTCCGGCGCGGGCCGCAAACGGGTTGTAGCCACTGGCCCGCAGATCGAAGCCGAGCCGGGTTCGGTTGAGAAACAAATGAAACAGGATCCCGGCGGCAATCGCCAGCAACAGCACAGCAGACAGCTTGCGGCCACCGCTTATCTCTCGCGTAAAGACCTCCACCCAGCCGTTGAGGTCGGGCAACTGGCCAGATTCCGGTATGAACTTGGTTCCCGAGTTGGGGGTCAGCGGCCCATCACGCATTTCCACCGCCAGCCAGGCGATTATGCCGGTGATGGCAATGAAGTTGAGCATGATCGTCGAGATGACCTCATTGATTCCCCGGGCCACCTTCAACCAGCCGGCCAGCCCCGACCAAATCGCACCGACGAGCATCGCCACGATGATGATGAGGGCGACGTGAAACACGCCGGGGAGAATGACGTTGGCCCCGACCACCGCCGCCGCGAACGCCGCCAAAATGTATTGGCCCTCGACTCCGATGTTGAAGAGGTTCATCCGGAAGCCGATCGCAGCGGCAAGCCCCGATAGGTACAGCGGGGTCGCTCGATTGAGCATGTCGACGATCGTTTCCAGTCGTCCCCCGTTTGCGATCATGTCCCAGTAGGCCGCCAGCGGATCGCTGCCCGAAATCAGGAGGACGATCGAGGACAAGGCCAGGGAGAACACCACCGCAATCACAGGTGCGGCAAGCGCCAAAACGATCTTGCGACCGACACCGTTCATGGTTTGCTCTCGGCGACGGTGGCGCCCGTCATGTACGAACCGAGGTCTCTGGGCGTCACCGTCTTGGGATCGAGCCGGGCGACGATCCTGCCCCTCAGCATCACGACGATGGTGTCAGACAGGCCGATGAGTTCCTCGAGGTCGGCGGACACCAGCACCGTGGCCATACCTGCGGTGCGCGCTTGGCGAAGATCCTCCCAGACCGCTCCCTGAGCGCCCACATCGATGCCGCGGGTCGGATGGGCCGCAATAAACAACTCCGGCTCCGAAGACATCTCACGACCGACGATGAGCTTCTGCTGATTGCCTCCGGACAAGGCATGGGCCGCCACTTCGATGTTCGGTGTCCGAACATCGAAGTCCCTGCGAATCTCTTCAGTTCGCTCCCTGGCCCCGGTGCGATCGAACCAAATGCCTTTAGCGAACGGAGGGAGAGTTTGATGGCCCAGAGCAGTGTTCTCCCATAGAGGGGATCCGAACAAGAGTCCCTCGCGCTGTCGATCCTGGGGAACGTAGGCGAGTCCGGCCTCTCTTCGCTTACGGACACTCTGGTCGGCGACATCGAGACCCTTGATTTCGATCGACCCGTGATCGACCCCCTGAGTGCCCACCAGTGCCTCGATGAGTTCCGCCTGTCCGTTCCCCTCGACGCCGGCGATTCCCAGGATCTCGCCGCGATGAACATCGAAGGAGATGTCGTCGACGATCGGGCGACCGTCCTCATCGAGCACGGTGACTCCCCTCACTGACACCGCCACCTCATCGGTGACCGTCGATTGACTGGTCTCCGGCGTCGGCAGCTCCGATCCGATCATCAACTCGGCAAGATCGGCGGCAGTCACATCCTCGGGCTTGACCGTGGCCACAGTGCGGCCCGCCCGGAGTACCGTGATCGTGTCGGCGATGGCCAACACCTCTTCGAGCTTGTGGTCGATGAAGAGGATCGTCGATCCGGCATCCCTTAGCCCGCGCAAGTTGCGGAACAGCTCTTCGACCTCTTGCGGAACGAGCACCGCCGTCGGCTCATCCATAATGAGGATCTGAGCGCCTCGATAAAGCACCTTGATGATCTCGACTCGCTGGCGTTCCCCAACCTCGAGGGTTTCGACGAAATCATCGGGATGAACGGTCAAGCCGTAGGCCTCGCTCACCTCCGCCAGATGCCTATGGGCCTCTTCGAAATCTATCCGGCCCAGGCTCTGCATCGGCTCCGAACCCAAGATCACGTTCTCCAGCACCGTCAGCTGATCGGCGAGCATGAAGTGCTGATGGACCATCCCAATTCCCTTGGCGATGGCATCGCTGGGGGACTTGAAATGGACCTCGTCCCCATTGACGATCATGCGACCCTCGTCGGCAGGCTGCATCCCGTAGAGAATCTTCATCAGCGTCGACTTGCCGGCGCCGTTTTCGCCGCAGATGGCGTGAATCTCGCCAGCTTCGACTGTCAAAGAGACATCGTCATTGGCGACTACGCCGGGGAACCGCTTGCTGATTCCGATCAGTTCGATCGCGTTGACCAAGCAATTCCTCCCGGCACAAAAGAACGGGACCGAGCCTAGCCCGGTCCCGTTCCGTCATGTCTGCCGCCCAAAGGCGGCATCAATCAGTCGTTAGCCCTCCGCAGGGACGCTCGGAACGACAATCGCACCCGAGACAATGTCCGCCTCAGCGGCGTCGATCGCCGCGATCGCATCGGCGCTGAGGAACCCACCGCTTTGCGAGTAGCCAACACCGCCAGAGGCGAGGTTGTACTCGGTCGGTCCGGCAGTGAAGGTGCCATTGAGATGGTCAATGATCGCATTGAACACCGCAGTGTCGACCCTCTTGAGCATCGACGTGAGGATGTACTCACGAACTGCCTCGTCCTGGGTCTGGTACTCGTCGGAGTCGACTCCGATGCTCCACATCTGCGTGCCGGTCGCCTCGGAGGCGTCCTTGGCAGCAAGATGCGTACCCGAACCGGTCAGACCGGCAGCGCTGTAGATGACATCCGCGCCCTCGTCATACATCGCCGAACCGATCTCCCTACCGCGGTCCGGTGAGGCGAACCCGGCGAAGTCCGGGAATTCGGTGACGTACTCAGACACGATCTCGATGGTCGGGTCAACCGACCAAACGCCGGCTTCGTAGCCAGCCTCGAAACGCTCGATGAGGCCAATTCCGCTGACACCACCGATAAAGCCGACCTTGCCGGTTGTGCTCGTCATCGCAGCGGCGACGCCGACGAGGAACGAGCCCTCATGCTCGGCGAACACCATGCCGCGAGTGTTGTCGCAATACGGACCAACCGGGTCCGCACCGAAGTTCAACATCCCCGAGTCGGTGATGGCGAAGTTCACATCCGGGTTGTTCTCACACACGTCCGGGAACGCACCCTCGAAGGAGAACCCGTTACCGATGACAAGCGCCGAGTTCTCGGCCTGCAGCTGCAGGTCGGTTGCACGGGCTGACTCGTCGGTGGGAGTGATCTCAGTAAACGAGACACCCGTGTAGAACACGGCCGTGTCCAGACCACAAGCTGCGGCATCGTTGAACGAGTTATCGCCGCGGCCAAGCAGGTCGAACGTCATACCGACGTTTACACCGGAGCCGTCGGCGACCACATCAGCGGCGCCCACGATCTCGAGACAGTGATCCGGAATCGGAGCCATAGGAGCATCCGTCGTCACCGGAGCATCCGTGGTTACCGGAGCATCCGTCGTCACCGGAGCATCCGTCGTCACCGGAGCATCCGTCGTTACCGGAGCATCCGTCGTAGTCGTCGCGGCGTCGTCGTCACCGCACGCCGCCACGATCATCGCAAAAGCGGCGATGAGCAGCAGCAGCCGCGAGCCTTTCAATACCTTCATGTTTTCTCTTCCTTCTGGAATCTGACGCAGTCCCCGCTTAGACGGGTGATGCAGCCGGGAATCCTAGGCAATTCGCCGAATCAGCGCCAGATCGACAGCCCATTTCGACGACAGAACCGTCCCAAGCCGGACGCTCCACTACCGTCGTCGGCATGTCTCTTCTCGACCACAACCAGATCGTCATCAATCAAAAGGCCAAGCTCATCGAGCTCACCAACGAGTACGCCATCCGCGACACGGAAGGAAACGACGTTGGCACGATAAGACAGGAGGGTCAGAGCAAAGCGAAGAAGCTCGCCCGCTTTGTCTCCTCGCTCGATCAGTTCATGACTCACGCCCTGTCGGTGTACCAAGCCGACGGTTCAAAGGTTCTCGAAGTCATCCGACCCCGCAAGATCATGAAATCAACGGTCGAGGTCGCCGACGGCACCGGGGCACCACTCGGAACCATCCGGCAGAAGAACATGATCGGCAAGATCAACTTTGGCCTCCACGACACCATGGATCAGAAGATCGGCGAGATTCGGGCCGAAAATTGGCGAGCGTGGAACTTCTCGATCGTCGACGCCACCGAGCGAGAAGTAGCCCGAATCACCAAGACCTGGGAGGGCCTCGCCAAGACGATGTTTACGACCGCAGACAATTACCTCTTGGACGTTCAACCCGAGTGCCAGGGAACATTGCGCTGGCTGGTATTTGCGTCAGCAGTCTCGGTCGATCTAGCCCTAAAGCAAGATGCGCGGGGGCTGGGATAGAAGAAGTCATCAGTCATCAGTCATCAGTCATCAGTCCGGAAACGGATCACGGATGACGGATAACCAACCCCCACCGCTCCGCAGCTGACTCCCCCATAAGGGTGAAGCGGGTTCTTACTGGAGACTGAGGACTGGAGACTGAAGACGGGCTTCGGCTTGACTCACCACTCCAGGTTCGTGGGGGCGGCATCCTGATCGGCTACTGATTCGAGTAGGTCCTGTATCGCACCGCGCCCGGGTACAACTACATCCGGCCAGGCCTCGGCCAGCGGCTCCAATACGAACCGGCGTTCCGTCATCCGGGCGTGGGGCACGCGGAGACGCGGAGTGTCGAGTTCGGCATCTCCGTAGAGCAGAATGTCCAAATCGATTACCCGCGGCCCCCAGCGCTCCCGTCTGACCCGCCCTGCCAGACGCTCGATATCTAGGCACCGCGCCAGGAGAGGACGAGGTCCGAGCACCGTGTCTAGAAGGACCACCGCGTTCAAATAGCGAGGCTGATCCGGGCCAATAGGAGCCGTCTCCCATATCGATGAGCGAGCAACGATCGTGCCGTCGGAAAGAAGTGCCTCGACGGCCGCACGAAGATGATCGAGGCGCTCACCAACATTGGAGCCAAGACCGATCGCGACCCGCGTGTCAGGCTCCCGCCTCTTCGGGGATGATTGCCCTCGCCTCGGGGCCGAGTGGCCGTTTCAGAATCTCCTGGATCGCAGCCATGGCGACAATCGGATCGTCGATGAGACCGCTGTGAACCAAGAATCCTGCAAGTACTCCGGCAACGCCATCGTCGATGATGTCGCGGTGGATGAGGAGTACCGAGTCGGACGCCTCGAGCGCCAAATCCATAGTCTCGAATACCTTGGCGATCGTCTCGGGTTCCAAATCCGACAAAGGTTCATGGAACGCCCCAAGATCTGACTCCTCGTACGCCGACACATTCTGGTTCCCATCCAACAACGAGAGAACAGAAGTGACACCGGCATTGAGCAGCCAGGCGATCTCCTCTTCGCGGCGCACCCGGCGATGCTGGAACCCATAGCCGCCGATCCGTTCGGAGACCGCAAGTCGGCTCTGGATTACCCAGGTGAAATCGCGTGGTTCTAGGCCAGTCATCACAACCCTCGAACGATAGCGTCGGCTACGCGCGCTGTCCGCAGCGCCATCACCACGTTGTGTGACCGGATGATCGACGCTCCGGCGGCAATCGCCAGCACATGAGCGGCGGCTGAGGCCGTATCTCGCTCATCGGGTTCGATAGGTCCGAGAATGCCAGCGATAAACGACTTACGCGAGGCACCGACCAAAACCGGGAACCTCGATGCCGCCAATCGGGACACTCCCAGGCCAAGCAGGTCGAGATTGTGGGATAGGTTCTTGCCGAATCCAATCCCGGGGTCCACACAGATCGACTCCGGTCGGACGCCGGCGTCGATTGCGGCCGTTGCAGCTACATCGAGGGCTCCGGCGACACTCTCCACGACGTCGTCGTATTGCGGACTCTCCTGCATCGTTCGAGGCTCACCCTGCATGTGCATCAGCACCACACCAACTTCTCGTTCGGCCACCAATCCCACCATCGCAGCATCGCTCAACGCAGTGATGTCGTTTACGACGCGAGCTCCTGCGTCGATCGCTGCAGCCGCCACCTCTGCCTTAGAGGTGTCGATCGAAACCACGGCACCTGCTGCCGCCAAGGCTTCTACCACCGGGACCACCCGATCGATCTCAACCTCGGCGGAGACCGGCTCGGCACCGGGCCGGGTGGACTCGCCGCCTACATCGACCAGATCGGCACCTTGAGCGCTCAATTCGAGACCGCGAGCGATAGCCACGCTCGTCCCCATGAACCTGCCCCCATCTGAGAACGAATCGGGAGTCACGTTGAGCACCCCCATGACGAGCGTGTGGTCGCGATCGGAAAGGCTCAATCCTCCGACCTGCCAGTCGATCGGTTGGTGAACGCGGCGGATCGTCAGGAGGGGGGAGCCTCTTCAGTGGAAGACTTCATGACGTTGACGGAAGAATCGGCGACCTTGCCGTTGGGAGCTTGAATCCGCATCGAGCCGTCGCTCGCGTGCACCCATTTCGGCACATCAAAGAGGATCTCGGTTACGTCGTCGCCGTCCAAGGTCTCTCGTTCAATCAACGCTGCGGCAAGCCGATCAAGCCCTTCGCCATGGGCGGTCAGGATCGTGCGGGCTTCCTCATGTGCCTGGGTGATCAGATACCGGACTTCTTCGTCGATGATCGAGGCAACGGCGTCGGAGTAGTCCTGAGCCTGGTTGTAGTCGCGGCCCAAAAAGACCTCGCCGGCAGGTTGACCGTATTTCATCGGGCCCAACCGATCGCTCATGCCGTATTCCATCACCATGCGCCGGGCCAGGTCCGTCGCCTGCTCGATGTCGTTCGAGGCACCGGTGGTGGGATCGAGGAACATGATCTCTTCGGCCGTTCGCCCCCCGAGCATCATTGCGAGTCTGTCCACCATCTCGCTGCGCCTCATGTAGTTCCGGTCCTCGACCGGAAGGGCCATCGTGTAGCCGCCGGCGCGGCCGCGGGGGATGATCGTGACCTTGTGGATCGGGTCCGTATTGGGAAGAGCAAAACCAACCAGGGCGTGGCCGCCCTCGTGATACGCGGTGATCTTGCGCTCTTCCTCAGACATGATCCGGCTGCGTCGCTCCGGTCCGGCAATCACCCGATCGATCGCCTCCTCCAGTTCAGCCATGCCGATGACTTCGCGGTCGCGGCGAGCCGACAACAGTGCAGCCTCGTTGATGGTGTTGGCGAGGTCCGCTCCGGTGAATCCGGGCGTTTGCCGGGCCAGTACCTCCAGGTCGATGTCGTCGGCGATCGGCTTGCCCTTGGCATGGACCTCGAGGATCGCGCTGCGACCCTTGATGTCCGGTCGATCGACAACGATTTGGCGGTCGAAACGGCCCGGCCGCAACAGCGCCGGATCCAAGATGTCGGGCCGGTTGGTCGCCGCGATGAGGATCACGCCGGTCTTTACGTCAAAGCCATCCATCTCGACCAGCAACTGATTGAGGGTTTGCTCACGCTCATCGTGTCCGCCACCGAGACCAGCACCGCGATGGCGTCCCACAGCATCGATCTCGTCGATAAAGATGATCGCCGGGGCTTGGGTCTTTGCTTGCTCGAAGAGGTCGCGGACCCTGCTGGCGCCGACTCCAACAAACATCTCCACGAAGTCTGAACCCGATATCGAAAAGAAGGGGACGCCGGCCTCACCGGCGACGGCCCGCGCCAGCAGCGTCTTGCCCGTACCAGGCGGCCCGTAGAGCAAGACACCCTTGGGAATCTTGGCGCCCATGGCGCGGAACTTCTGAGGCTTGGCGAGGAATTCCTTTATCTCCTCGAGTTCCTCGACCGCCTCCTCGGCGCCGGCGACGTCGCTGAAGGTCACCTTGGGCATGTCCCTGGTGACCTGTTTGGCCTTCGCCTTGCCAAAGGACATCACACGGTTCCCACCACCCTGGAGCTGCATGAGGATGAAGATGAAGACGCCGAATATCAGGATGTAGGGAAGAATCGTTCCCAAGAACCACTGCAGCAGCGTTGGGTTCTCCGAATCGGTCTCGACGGTCACCCCACTGTCGAGCAACAACGAGGTGAGGTCTCCTTCGTAACCCTCGGGGAAGGTTGTTTCAAAGTTCGAAGTACCGGCTCCGTCGTTGAACTCTCCGGTGACGACGTTCGATTGCTGCTTGATGACAATCGAGGTAATCAGCCCACCGCGCACGTTCTCCTGAAGCTCGTCGAGGGTCATCTCCTCCGGAGCCGTTGCAGTGCTCACGAACGAGTTGATGATCGTCACGCCCACCGTGATAACGATGAGATAGACGAGCATGGTTCGAACGGTGCGACTCAAGTTTCTCCTCCGGCGTCGAAACGCCTGCTCGACAGGGACGCAATGGTATCGGTGTACCGACGGTATACCGATATGGGCATGGGAGTCCTATCGGCTCGGATTGCCGCTCGGCTAAACCTGATCCTCTTCGCCTTCTTCCATCACGGCAACGTAGGGGAGGTTTCGATAGCGGCCAACAAGGTCGAGCCCGTACCCGATCACGAACTCGGGCGGAATCTCGAAACCGGTGTACCTGACGTCGATGGGGACCTGCTGCAACCCAACCTTCAACAGCAACGTGGCTATCTCCAGCGATGCCGGGCCACGAACCTCCAGGTTGCGACGGAGGTAGTCGAGGGTCAGTCCACTGTCGATGATGTCCTCGACGATGAGGACATGGCGACCCGAGATCTCCTGATCCAGATCCTTCAGGATGCGCACCACACCGGAGGTTTGAGTGGCAGCTCCATAGGAGGACACCGCCATGAAGTCGATGTCGACAGGTAGCGCGATATTGCGAGCCAGGTCGGCCATAACCATGAAGGCGCCCTTGAGCACCGCGACCAGCAACACATCCTTGCCTTCATAGTCGGACGTGATCTCGGCACCCATCTCCACCAGGCGCTTCTGGATCTCTTGCTCGGTGATGAGCGTCTTGCCGACCCTCATTGGTTCCTCCTCGCCCGCACCCTGATCGTCGGTGCTCCCGCAGCACAAGGCACGGCCCTCGCTCCTGCGATCCAGGCGATTGTCCCATCAGCTTCGACAACTGGCCACACGGGGCGGACCCTTCGCGCAATTCCTGCCTCCGCCATTGCGTCACCGATCCGCTTCGAGCCACCAGCAAAGGCGATCCGCTCACTCGACCGGGCGGTACGAACCACCAACTGTTCGGGTTGGGCAATGGTGGCGGCAAACCGACCGATCACAGGCGACTCGGCATCCGCCGTGATGGTCCAGTCGCCAAATCCGATCTCTGCACCGATCTCGATCTTGGCGGATGGAGGCACCACAAGCTCTTCCGCGACGAGAACCAGCCAAGGCCCCTCACGCTGGACATCGACTCCTCCCCCGATGGTGACCGCGGTCCCACCCACGGCCTGCAACACCGAGAGAATCTCGCTCGAGGTCCCGGGATGAGGGCCACCGACCATCCGCAACGCCCGCCGTACAACCCGTGCCGACACTGCGAAAGGAAGAGTCGCAATCGCAGCAGCCGGAATCGCCAAAGCCCCATCTCGGTGGATCACCTGGATACGTGCCGCTCGCTCCTCGAGCACGACATCATCTGCAATGGCGCTGGACGCCAACCGAGCAAGTGCCTCGACCAGTCGGGGATTGAACTGGTCGGCAAGCGGCGGAATGGTCTCTTGCCGAATCCGATTGCGTCGCACGCTGAGATCGGCATTCTGCGGATCGTCGACAAACGGCAATCCGAGGGCCCGGGCGATGTCACGGATCTCCGCTCGAGCGATGTCGAGCATCGGCCGGTGGATTCTGTCGCGGACCACCGGAATGCCGCCCAGCCCCGAGACCCCTGTACCGCGCAGAATGTTGCCGAGCACGGTCTCGGCCTGATCGTCGAGCGTGTGACCGGTAAGGATGATCTCGTCGGGGGCCACAGCGTCGCTCAACGCGTCGTACCGGGTCTGGCGCAACGCTGTTTCCGATTCCGAGGAGGACTCGGCGGTGACGATCTGGTGCGGCAAACCGAGCAGTTGAGAGATCTCGGACGCGGCGCTCATGAGAGCGACCGAGCCTGCCATGCCATGGTCGACGCTGACCGCACGCACCCGATCCGAGCACTGAGTCACCGCCCAGGCGAGCACAGCGCTGTCGGCACCACCACTCAATGCGACGACAAGCGGAGCATCCGGAAGGCGCGCCGCGACCTGCGCCGCCAACTCGGCGGCTGCCGGATTCAGGCGACTCGGGTCAGCCACCGGTCAGGGTCCCTGATTTCGGCGAGGGTGGGAAGAGAGTCGGGACCACTCCACACCGCGTCGAGCGCCCCAAATCCTGCGGCCCGCTCAACGGCCAGGATGAACTGCTCTCCCTGTTCGTATTGCTTCATCTTCATTTCGAGGCCGGTGATCCGCAGGAAGGCCGACATACGTGGATCCTTGCGCCGCATCTTGAGCACCCGAGACATCCTGTCTTGAGTGATTAACTCCCGAGCTCCGATTCGATCCATCACGACGTGTCCATGCCCCTCGAGCAACGACATCAGTGCCTGGACGCGGTCGATCAGTTGGCGCTGGTCCGGTGTTGCCAGCAGCCCCATCAGACCCCGCTCGTCGATGATCGGGCGCCCCTCCCGTCCTGCAGCGCGGATCTCCTCGCGCACTCGCTGGATCCGGCCGGGTTCTGGGGCCGAAGTCGCCACAAGACCCTCGACGAGGTCAAGGAAATACTGCTTCAGCCAGGGAACGCCGGTGAATTGGAGCCGGTGGGTGCACTCGTGAAGAGCCACCCAGAATCTGAACTCCTCGGGACGAAACTCGTTCTTGCGTTCCATGTCGAGGACATTCACCCCGACGAACATCACGGTGTCGCCATCTCCTCCATCGTCGGAGGGCAGCACCAACTCGTACTGGCCGAGGACCCGTTTAGAAAGGACTCCAACAAGTGCACCCACCTCGGCACCCATCAGACGAGAGGTCACCCGGTGCCCGAGGCCGCTGCCTTTTAGCTTTTCCTCGGCCGATGCGAGCAACTTCCCAAAGCCTTTGAGATTTGCCTGGGTCCACTCCCGCCGGGTGACCACGGCAACCGTCGGTTCTCCCACCCAGGCGAGCCCGGTCTCGGCAGAAACCAATTCGGCGGCCCGGGATACGAGGCCACCAGCGCGACGTTCGAATTGGCGGAAGTGGTAGCTGGTTTCGAGAGGATGTGACCCACAGAACCGTCCGGCGACGCGAGCAGCCAACTTCCAATCGACAGCGCTCACTGGGTCACGCGATAGCGGCCTCGAACCCTCACGGCGTAGCCGAGGGCCACGCCAAGGATTGCGATACCTGTGGCGCCCATCAGTGTCGGGACCAAATAACGGAAAGTCCACGCATCTTCTTCGACGGCAGGTGCGTCGTCTTCTATCACGACGGCCGGAGCGTTTTCGTCCGTCACTTCCTCCTGCGCCATAACCGGGGTGACCCCGAGGAGGAATAGGACAAGAAATGCGGCCAGGAGAAGACGAAGACGTTTCATGACCGCCAGATTACCCGGCGATAGGGCGACGTCGGATCGGGATTAGGACTCGGGTGCGACGCGGCCACGCAAACGGGGAAAACGGGTCGGGGCGTGGGCGTAGCAATGGTCTCGCTTGTTGTAGCTGGAGAGGCGCGTCGGACACTCCTTCTCGACGCACACACGAACGCCTTCGAACTTCTTGGGAGCGCGAAGCTTTCCGAGGACCCGGTTGCCCTTCATGATTTCAGACATCTGAACCTCCTGCAGTCGGGTCGACCGACGTGTCGGTAGGACCATTCTGGCCCAAAAACGCCTTTATGCGGGTCAAAAGTTCCTCAGGGACGTCATCGACGCAACCTTTTTGGACTCGTTGTTTGAGGCTCGACTCGAATGAAAAGCCGTCGGTACAGGGTGGACAACGCCGCAAATGGCGCCGCACCTGCCAACGCCGGTACGGGCCCATCTCGGAATCGAGGTACCTGTAGACCTTTTCCTGTGTCTCGCGACAATTCGACTTCATGAGCTTGTTCCGATGCCTCGTTCCTCAGCCACACGCCATAACGCGCGTTGCAGTTGCTTTCTTCCCCGATGCAACCTGCTCATCACTGTTCCGATCGGAACATCCATGATCTCGGCGATCTCCTTGTAGGAGAACCCTTCTACATCGGCCAACAACACCGGGAGTCTGAAGTTCTCCGGAAGTGCCTCTACTGCATTCTTGATGTCTTCGTCCACAAACTGCTCGAGTGCGTCCTCTTCGGCCGAACGAGACGCTCCTCCGGTGCCGGTCTCACCGAGGCGCTTGAACAGATACAAATCCTCGAGTTCACCCAGTTCCACCTCCGCCGGGCGCCGGGTCTTTTGACGGTATTTGTTGATGAATGTGTTGGTGAGGATGCGGTACAGCCACGCCTTGAGGTTGGTGCCGGCCTTGAAGGTGTGATACCCGCGATAGGCCTTTAGCAACGCCTCCTGAAGAACATCCTCGGCGTCGGCAGGATTGCGGGTCATACGCAGCGCTGCGGAGTACAGCTGAGGCAAGAACTCCTCGACATCTGATTGAAATGTGACCTGATCGGCCACGGACCACCTCTGGGGTGCGGAAGGGCCTCAGGTTAGAGGGAACCGATCGGTGGTCAGTCGCCGGTCGCATTTCAGGCGGCCGGCCTCAACGTCGGCAGGACTACGATCACGCCTCGCGCCGAGGTAGCTCAGGGGTAGAGCAGCTCACTCGTAATGAGCAGGTCCGGGGTTCAAATCCCCGCCTCGGCTCCAACGAACTCAACGGCCCAGCGAGGTCAGGGATTCTGCCGGTCTCAGTATCTTTCGTGGACGGCCTGCGCCCCGTGCACTAGGCGCAGGTAGTCAAGAAGAGGCCGTTGATGATGTCGGTCGGCGCGGCCTCACTCGCAGACGAGCCGGCGTCGTCGGCCGTTGCATTTACGCGAAACTCGAAATGAGCCTTCTCGGTAGCCACCTCTGAGTCGCAGGACATCCAGCCACCGGCGGCACTGGACGTCGGATCGGGGACAAACGGGAACACGCCAATTCCTTCAGAAGCCTGGGCGTTGGCCTCTTCGAGCGTCGAGCGGCACAGGGTCACACCGTCACCGACGTAGGCGGAGATGACATTGTCAGGTCCACAGAAGATGGAAAGCGAGAGGCCTTCGTGGATTTCAAGCGTTCCACCTCCGGCCAGGAGCCAAAGCCCGACGCGCCGACCGTCTTCGTTGCCCAACTGGTCCGGCAGTCCGAGAGCCGAGGTGAGCCCATTGAAGGCGTTGCTGGTTGTTCGAAGCTCTGCCTCCCAAAGAGTGGCGAGCGACACGTCCGGGGCGAGCCGGCTGTCATCCTCGCTGACGTACCGGACCTCACGGCCGGGCAGCGTAGTGATAACGAGAAAAGTCGTTTCGGATGATGGTGAGGAAGTCGCAACAGCGCCTGAGTTCCCATCTGAATCCTGCGTCGTGTCGCCGCCGAACTGGGTAAGGATGAATAGGAGGACTAAGAAAGGCCCAACAACAACCCCAATACGCTTGAGCCGCTTCCGCCTCCGCTCACCCTTCCACTTCCTCACCCGAGCCTTGACTTCCTGGCGCTCGCGCTCTCGCACCTGCTGCCGGGTCTCGTTGGCGGGAGTATTTGAGTCTGTCACGCCGGGCATTCTCGCGGAATGGCGAACCGTTTGCGTCGAGCAACTCACTTCCAGGGCAGGCCCCGGCGAAATCGACACCTGCTCGCTCGAACGATGAGACGTCGACCGGGGTGAACCGTCTCATCAAATGGAGCCAGAACTACTCTCCGGTTAGACGTCAGGTGGCGAGGTTGTTCCCGCGTAGATCGGCCGTTTCACTGCCCTGCGAGTTGGAGGAAGCCACTGCTGCGCCTGCTATCACCCAGAACACCAATGAACCGGCCGTCTCCTGGGTCATGAACATCTCAGTGACTAGATGGCCGGCCAAGACTGCGGCCACGCCTGCCGAAAGCGGCCATCCAATCGGTGAGTCCCCATGCAGTGATTCGGCGACAGTTGAGCGTGCGATCAGAAGGATCAGTAGGCCCAGCGCCGCCAGGGCGAAGAGGCCTGATCCTGATGCCGTGGCGATGTATACGTTGTGGGGGCTCTCAGGTCGGAACTTCGACAGGTGCCTGGCCGTGTCGGTGTCGAGGACCTTGTCGCGGTAGTCGGGGAACATGATCGCGTAGGTGTCGGGGCCGGTTCCGATGATCGGATGGTCGGCGATGATGGCGAGCCCAACCCTCCAAAGCGATATGTGATCAGACCGCCGATGCAATCCA
>Ga0255047_10000684_pt1 | contig 27536 bp, 30 predicted proteins | sample JV7_2_1_MG_FD_183640 | JGI IMG/M metagenome (GOLD analysis project Ga0255047, IMG submission 183640) | Seawater microbial communities from Jervis Inlet, British Columbia, Canada - JV7_2_1 | ecosystem: Environmental > Aquatic > Marine > Inlet | place: Canada: British Columbia | collected 2016-10-06
CGGCGCTCCAGTACGCCGACCAGCCGGCCTATTCGGCACTGCTGCTGCGGCGCACCTTCCCCGAGCTAACCCAAGCCGAGGGTCTGATACCCCGCTCCCACGAGTGGCTAGGCGGCTCGGGTGCCATGTGGAACGGCGACCGCTCGGAGTGGACCTTCCCGAACCGGGCTACGCTGCGCTTCGGCCACCTCCAGTACGAAAAGGACGTCCACTCCTACCAAGGCGGCGCCTATCAATTCGTGGGGTTCGACGAACTGACCCACTTCACCGAAGCGCAGTATCGCTACCTGTTCTCTCGGATGCGGCGCCTCGCCGGCTCCAACATCCCCGTCCGGATGCGCGCAGGCTCGAACCCGGACGGCCCGGGGCACTCGTGGGTCAAGCGCTGGTTCCTGACGGAGCCGCCGCAGGCTCGGGGCATCCCCGAGGCGGACCGGGACGACGAGCAGAAGCTCCAAGCGGAGCGCGTCTTCCTCCCCGCTCGGCTGCATGACAACCCGTCACTAGATCGAGAGTCCTACCTCGCCTCGCTGAACCGGCTCGATCCCTACACGCGCGCCATGCTGCTGCGCGGCGACTGGGACGCCGATGCTCCCGGTAAGATGTTCGAGCGCGGCTGGTTCGAGATCGTGCAGCTGCCGCCCGCCGACGTCCCCTCAGCGGTCTACTGGGACCTCGCCGCCACTGCGAAGACGCAGAGCAACGAACCCGACTGGAGCGCGCGCGTCCGTGCGTGGGTGATCGACGGCGTCGTTACGCTCGACGTGTACCGCATGCGCGGCCGTCCTTTCGAGGTCGAACAGGCGGTCCGGCAACACGCGCAGCTCGACGGGACAGGCGTCCCGATCTACCTGGAGGAAGAGCCCGGCGCCTCGGGTAAAACGGTCGTGGACCATTACCGCCGCGGCCCGCTCTTCGGCTGGGCCGTCCACGGTGATCGCCCCACGGGCTCGAAGGCGGAGCGCTGGCGTCCCGTCTCGACGCTTGCGCAAGCCGGGTGCGTGCGTCTCGTGGAGGGTCCGTTCCTGCGCGCCTTCCTGGACGAAGCAGAGTCGAACCCGGGAGGCGAGCACGACGACATGCTAGACGCCGCAGCCGGCGCCGTGTCAAAGCTCGCGCAGGCGGACGTCTGGGCGCAGGCAGGCTACGGCCGCGACGCCGACCTGGAGCCCGAGCTTACCCGGGAAGAGATCGCCGAACTCGACGCCGAGATAGACGCCGAGGAAGACGAGCTAGACGAACTCGAAGAGGGGAGCGAATGACCTCCCCCGCACAAAGGGGAACGGATGCCGGAATCTGAAAAGGAATCCTTCGACAGCCTCGCGCAGACGCAGGCGCAGCAGTCGGCGGACGTCGCGATGCAGATGGCGAAGCTGGGCGTGGAGACCGCTCGACGGAACCAGACGTTCTTTGACCAAGCAGTGCTCGCGGCGCAGGCGCACACAAACGCGCTGAACTCGATCACGGCCCGCTCGCTCTCGAACGCAGCCGAGAACGACAACCAAGGCGCAAAGATCGCTCTAGACCGAACGTGGAACATCGACGAGCAGACGGCGGCCGTGTCGCAGATGCTCCGAGCGTTCGAGCGGATGGGGGTCTCTAACACGGCGATCTCCGACGCGCTCGCTGCGGCGTTCACGAAGGCGGTAAACCCGCCGCCGTCGGACGGCTAGCAGGACAGACGGAGGGGAGCTAGGCGCCGGGGGAGACCTCGGCGCCTAGCGCTGGCGAACTCGAAGGGGGAACGCATGGGCGTCTGGGACACGATCGCCGGCATGTTCGGCGCGCAGACACGCGCGGCAGGCTACGACCTGAACACGCGCGACCTGGCCGGCTTCCTCCGGGAGTACGAAAGCGAGCGCGCCGTGTCGCAGCCGATCTCATTCGCGCCATCCCAGATCCCGAGCGTAAAGGGTATCGGCTCGCAGCCTCCGGATGAGCGCCTACTCCAGGAAGTCCGAGGCTGGCAGGCAATCGCGACGCGCGCCATCGCGGACCGTGTCGCCGGGCTGGAGCTACAGGTCGGCCACATGGTGCAGGAAGGATCGCGCTCGACGTTCGACCCGCAGCCTAAGCACCCACTCCAGACGCTGCTAGACCGGCCGTCCCCGCTGCACTCACGCCGGAACACGCTCCACTTGATCGCTAACTACGTCGTCACGCTCGGGGAGGCGTACCTACTCAAGGTCGGATCGGATGCCGGCCTGACCGTGGAACTCTACGTGATGCTGGGAGGCTCGGTGTCGCCGGTCCTGTCTGCCGGCGTCGTCTCTGGCTATCTCGTCCGCGATGGCAGTGGAACAGAGACGCCGATCGCCGCCGAGGACGTGGTGCGCGTCTGGCGTCCAGATCCAGAGAGCCTGTACACGTCCGTCGGCTTCCTCGGCCCGCAGGCGATCGCTGCGGACTCGTCGAAGTTCCTGTCCGAGCACCTACGCCGCCACTTCGAGCGAGACGCGACGCCTCGGATCATCCTGGAGCCTGCGAAGGATGCGGTCGCACCCGGGCCGAAGGAAGAACGCCGGTTCAACCTGCGCTGGCTGGCGCGCTACAACCGCCGCAAGGGCACGCTCGTCGGCGTCCCGACGCGGCTCCCCGTCGGGTACACCGCCAAGGAATTCGCAGCGCACGGAGGCACGTCGGAGCTAGTGCCCCTGCTCGCGCACTGGCGCGATCAAACGCTGATGGCATACGGCGTACCGCGTTCGATCGTGGGCGACGTGGTGGACGCCAACCGCGCAGCGGCCGAGACTAATCAGCTCGTGTTCGACCGGCACACGATCACGCCCATCACGGACTTGATCGCCGACGCGCTCACGCATCAGCTAGCGCAGCCAGAGCACGGGGACGCCGTCGTCCGCTTCGCGGAGTTCGTCTCCGAGGACTCGGAGCATCGCCTCGCCGAAGAGCAGCAGGACCTCTCGCTCAAGGTGCGGTCCATAGATCAGGTCCGCGAGGACCGCGGCCTAGAGCCCGTGACGTGGGGCGAGCTACCCGTCGGGTCCCCGATCGACACGCCCTACACAGGGGAAGAGCCCGAGCCGTTGGAACTCGAACCCCTGGAACCGAACGAACCCGACGAGCCGCCGGAAGACGACGACGAAGACCCCGAGGGCGATCGGTCACGAGCGCAGACGCTCGCAGGCTGGGATGGGCGCGCGCGCATGGAGTGGCAGCGCACGCTTGACCGTGAGCGCCTCTTCGTCCCCCGCTTCCGCGCCGAGATGCGACGCCTATTCGAGCAGCAGGCGCGCTTGACCCTGAACGCGCTCCGGCCGTCGCTCGAACTGACCCGCTCGCGGGTTCACCTATCCCAGCAGGACTTCGCGCGCGCGTCCATCCAGGACATGCTGGCCGCGCTACGCGCTCTGTTCAAGTCAGAGCGCTTCGTCGAACTGTTCCGGATCCGTGTCGAGCCGATCCGCCGGGAGGCGATGCTCCGGACAGGTAGCGACGCGCTCGATAGCGCAGCAGCGCTCACGGGCGCTTCGCTGCCGGGCTTCCAGTTCACCCCTCAAGTACAGGCGGAGCTACTCCGGCAGGCGTCCACGTTCGCCGAGGTCGTCAACGCGACGACGTTCAAGGAACTGAACCTGAACCTACACCGAGCGCTCGCAGACGGCGCCGCGCTCGGGGAGCCCGTGGACGTACTCGCCAAGCGGATCGAGGGGCAGATCCGAGGCACCTACGCCAGCCGCAAGCGACGCGCGAAGGTGATCGCACGGACGGAGCTTCTACAGGCGACGCAGTCCGCGCAGGTCGAAGGCTTCCGGCAGAGCGGCGTAGTGGAGCGCAAGCGCTGGAACACGTCACTCGACGAATCCGTCCGGGACTCCCACCGAATCAATGGTCAGACGCGCGACCTGGACGAGCCGTTCCTATTGCCCGCAGACGCAGACGGACCGGCGGAGCTTGCAGAGGCTCCAGGTCGCGGAGTCGGAGGGGAGCGCCTGTCCGCTCACAATACGATCGGGTGCCGATGCTTCGTCACCCCGGAGGTATAAGACATGCCGCATCGAATGCTAATTGCGCTCTTCTTGCTCCTGCTGGCAGCGCTAGCTCTGCCGCTGACGGCGGACGCCGTACCCGCGGCGGCTAGCGTCGTCGTGATCCCCGAAGCCGACTACGTCGCGACGGGCCAGTCAGTCGAGATCACGAACGCTAGCCAGTTCATATCCGGTCTGTGCCGGCTGCAAGTGGACACCGCCACGGGCGACACCGTCGTAATGTCGCTGGAAGTGTTCGACCCGGCCGAGGGTGAGTGGAATGCCTGCATGACGAACGTGGGGCAGAGCAGCGCAGGCGTAACCTGCGTGGGGTTCGGGTCAGGCTGGGGCACGCCGCCTGCGGCCGGGCAGATCGAGTTCTGCAGCACCCTGTTAGAGGGGCAGTGCCTAGCGTCCAGTCGTCACCGCATCGTTACGGAGCACGCCGTAGCGGCGACAGCGCTGTACTCCGTGGCCTGCTGGTATGGGAGGTAATCTGATGCGACTCCGAGCGATCGAACTCGAAGACGCGAGCGCGGATGGCTCGTTTACGGGGATGCTGGCTACGTCCGGCGAGGCGTCCGACGGGCACCGCCTGAACATGAACGGCGGCAACCTGGAGGCAGGTCTCCCCCTGCTCGTCAACCATCGCGAGCCGCTGATCGGGCAGTGGACGGGCTTCGAGCGCGTCAAGCTCGACGACGGCGTCGGGATCCGAGGCACGGCGCGAATCAATATGGACGGCGAAGGATCGCCCGCAGAGCTACGCCGAGACCTCGCGCTTCTCGTGTCGTCCGGTGACATCCGTGGTCTGTCTCTCCGCTGGGACGTGGACTCGGACGCCGACGTCCAGCGGCGGATCGACCTCCCGAAAGCGCACCCCGCACACGTAGGGCAGGACGAGCCGCACCGCCTCCGGCGCTTCGGTCTGTTCTTCGCTGCATGGCGTGGGGTGGAAGGGTCCATAGGGTTCGTTCCCAAGGATCGCGAGACCCTGATAGGCCGCTCGGAGCGGTCAGAGGACGTGTTTGTGCGGGACTTCTACCGCACGTCTGCGGAGTCTCTGGCCGTCCCCCTGGACCTCTCCGAGGATCCCCACGTAGAAGCGCTCGCGCGCGGCGTGGCGGACCTTGGACTCGACTTCGCCGGGCTTCGCGCTACGGTCGAAGGCATCGCCGCGCGCCTCGCGCAACCCGAGGCGGCACCTACGGCGACTCAGCTCGCGCAACCCGAGCCGCAACTACGGGCGCATGTCGCGCCCGGGGATCTGGTCGAGAGCTTCCGCGCGGAACTCCGCGCGATCGAAGAGCGTCAGGACCGTCGCGCACTGGACGTGATCCGCGAGACGCTCGGGAGATAGTCATGTCGAGACGAGCAAGCAAGCGCCGCACGTGGGCGCGTAACGAACCTGTCCACGGCGTTCCGCCGCTCCAGGCATCCGTAGTGCCGGCACCGCAGCCGGCGCCTCCGGCCGACGCGCCTCCGGTCGATGCACGCGCCGAGATGATGCAGCTACTCGCGGAACACGAGGAGCGAAGCTCCGAACGCCTGCTGGCGGGTCTGCGCTCCGCGCTGGCCGAACGCCTCCAGCCGCAGCGGGACACGCTGCGCGCAGTGGCTCCGCCGGATGGGCCGGCGCCGCAGCCTGCACCGCCGACGGGACGGATCACCACGGCATCGCCCTATAATGCGCTCTACGCGCAAATGCACCCGGCGATGCGTGCGGTCCGGAACGAAGAAGTGGACCACTATTTCGCCGCCTTCATGCGGGCGGCGACGTTCCACGATCACGCCGAGATTCGGCGGATTCAGGAACGCTTCGGCGGTCGCTCAGCGGTCGCAGCTTCGGACGAACTGGAGCGCGATCAGTACGAAGGGCGCGCGACGCTCGCGGAGGGCACAACCACCGCAGTGTCGGGCCTCTCGCAGGGTACGGGCGGGCCGCTGATTCCGCTCCCGTTGGCTAACGTCATCATCACGGCGCGGAACCTCCGAGCGAAGTTCCGGCCGCGTGTGACGTCGTTCACGTCGCCGAACCTGACGCTCCGGGTCGCAGGGGCAGGGGTCGCCACGACCGGGCAGGTCGCGGAAGGCGCCTCGGGTTCACAGACGGAGCCGACGAACACGTCCACGCTCTTCGCCAAGGTAAAGACGCGGGCGAAGATGCGCGCCTCCGAAGAGTCGATCGAGGACTCTCCGTTCAACATCGCCACCCACTTCGGGGAGCGATCGGGCGCAGCCATCGGCGCAGCGGAAGACGTGCAGACGGCGACATCGAACGGCACCGCGCCGAACGTGTCGGACTCTTTCGATAACGCAACCATCACGGCGTTCGCGGAAGCGACCATCACCGTGATGACCTATGCCGACGTCGTGGGTCTGTTCTTCGCCGTGCCCGAGCAGTACCGGGAGGACGTCTCCATGTCGTTCTTCGGTAACTCTGCGATGGCAACCTTCCTCTCGACGATCCTGGACGGCAACGGGCGGCCGATCTTCACGCCGTCCGTTGACGCTCCGAGCGGGGTAGGCGACACGCGGCCGAACGCCATCGGGAACATCCTCGGTGCTCCGTTCTTCACGGCGCCTGTTGCGGCCGGCGGTCTGTACGCTGGCGCGCTCGCCTTCTGGGGATACCTGGACGGCGGCGGCATCCGGATGCGGGTGCTCGATCAGGTCGCAGCCGCGACGGATGACATCGAATATCGGTTCACGCAGCGGTGGGACTCCAACATCCTTCTCGCTGACGCGTTCCGGTCGATGGACGGCATCACTTCTGTCGCCTAAGCGGCGTCACCCTGGGGAGTCGGGCCGGCGCTTCGGCCCGGCTCCCCACCCCGGGGAGGGATCCACATGGCAACACGCAAGAAGGCGACGCGGAAGAGCGTCAAGGCGGGCGAGCCGTGCCTCCCCCACCACGTGTGGCGGACGCGCGCTTTCGAGGGAAAGGTCTGCATGAAGTGCGGCATAACCGCGCGCGAGAACTTCGTCGCGAACATGCGGAAGGTGGGCGAGGCTGCGAAGCGTCGGTCCGCAGACGCAGCGAAGGCTGCGGCGAAGGCGTCGTCCGATGACTCGGCGTAGGCCGCTCGCTCTCGGGATCGTCTTCGGGCTTCTGACATCGACGGCGATCGCGGCGGTAGTCATAAACGACCGCGACGTCCAGGTCGAAGGACCGCAGACGCTGGAGGCGCTGCTCGCGTCGGTCGCTAACGGTGAGGTCATCACCCGCACGGCCGGTACGCTCGGGAACGCCACGCCGCCGGCCGGGCGCTTCGACTCGAACCCGTACCTGGAGAACCCAGCCGACTACATCGCGAATCAGAACGGGTCGATGCAGATCAGCAGGGACCTAGCGCATACGCTCACTACGGTGCGCTGCTCGACGGACGTCGGGACGGTACTACTCCAGCTAGAGGAGCGGACCGCAGCGGCTCCGAACACCACGGGCGCGAACCTCATCACGGCGCCGTGTACCTGCGCTGCGACGGGTACGGTCTGCACTCTGGTCGGCGATCCGACGCCGGACGCTAACGACCCGGTCGCCGTGGTGCTCTCGACGGTCACGGGAGGCGCCACCATCCTGCGCGCACACGTCTCTGCGAGCATCCCATGACCCGCTTGGAGTTCTGCTCTGTCCTGGCTGCGACGCTGCTCGCATTCGTCGCCGGGACGAGTATCGCCATGGGCGAGACCTGCACCTTCCCCTCGGGCGCGCAGACGTGGGGCACGGGTGACGATGTGACGGCGCTCACTCCTGGCGCCTTCACTGGCTGCACGCCGGATACGTCGGACTTCTACGTCGCGTCAGGGACCGGCGGCTCTGCCACGCAGATCACCGTAGCGGGACACCTGGACTTCGCCGCGGCGGCGTCTCATATCTGCATCAAGGGCGACTCGACGCTTACCCTGGACGTGGTCGCGCAGGATCGTGCGCTCCGGCTCACGCTTCCGAGCGGTGCTACGGGTGTGTGTGCGACAGCGGCCGCGGACGAAGGTCTCGCCCTTGAAGCTTCCGGCGTCCTGACGCTGCAAGGCGGCTACATCGAGTGGGGCGACGCGACGCCGGTCCTGTTGAACGACCCGAGCGCCACGGACTTCGCGACGGTCGGGCTCGTCATCCCGTGTCTGGACGAGGACTGCACGACGAACGACGACTTCGAGCGATGGCAGTGGACCGACGCGCGCGACAATGCAGCCGAGGGCGCGCCCGGCGATACGTTCCTGGACGAGTACCTCACGGAGGCAGGGACGTGGCTCGGGGCGGGCGAACGCCTGATGGCGTGCGTGTTCGATCCTGACGAGACGGACCCGGCCGGGCCGGTCGATCAGAATAACTGTTACATGGTCACGGCCGTCGACTCGACCGGGCCGACGTACTCGCTCGACATAGACCTGACGCAGCGGCTCGTCGCATACTCTGATTACTGGGACGACACGCACCGGGACGTTCTCTCCGTGACCATGTCGTCGAGCGTGGCGAAGGGGCAGCGCTGGATAGAGGTCCCCCACCTGACCGTCGACTCACAACTAACCTACGCCGGCCGCTGGCTGCGCTTCGAGAAGGGCGCCACGCCGCAGGACCGTAGCTACATGATCTCGGCCACGGAAGAGGGGACGTGCGTCGCGACGACGTCCGTGCACTGCACCGTAGACGAGCAGTGCGAGAGCTACCTTCTGACGGACACGTGTGACCAGACAGGCACGGACTGGATCCAGCTACTCGACACGCGCGGCGCCTTCGAGGCGTTCAATCAGGCGAGCGCGAATGAGAATGAGATCTGGATCGACTACGGGCACATGCGCGGGGATCCGTTCTTTCTGATGGTGCCCGTGGAGATCACGGCGGCAGCCGAAGTGGAGTGGGCCGTCGAAGACGTGGGCATAGCCGCGAGCAACGGGACGCTCGACTTCAACGGCGTGCTAGCGCACGCTATGACCACGCTCGGAGCGCATCCGACGACGGGCGAGGCGGTCACGGTCGCAGGCTGGGATAACGTCGCAGCGTGGGAGATGGACGGCGCCAACGCGATCCTACTCCGCGGGCAGGTCTCTGAGAATCAAATCACGGTGACAGGGAACGTGATCGGCCGGACGATGATCGTGGGCGCCTTGACCTCGGACGACGAGGCTAACTTCTGCACAGGGATCGACACGCCGCACGACTGCTGCACGGGAGTCGGGACGGGCTCGTGTTTCGGGCCGTCGCACGGGTCGCTGCTGATGTTCGACGAGCAGCCTGTGGTCCGTAACTGGTCGATCAGGTACCGCGGGGACGACCTCGTCAACTACGGGGCGTCGGGGTACGACGCTCCCGTCACGGACATCCACGCGACGGTCGGTCCCATCCTGCACTTTGAGCGAGTCGACGGACGGTGGATGGCGCCGGCTCTCGCAGGCGGCGGACGCTCCGGCAACTACATCGCCAACGCAGGCGGCGGCGAAGTGCAGCTCAAGACGAAGTCTGTGTTACACGACGGCGTCTGTGTAGCTTGCAGCTCGTGTGACGGTAACGGCGGACTCGTCGGCTCGCGCACCGGCGCCGCTCTACCCTATGACGGTGCGTGGTGGGACGGTGTGGCCGTGGTCGCGAATCACTGCGGCATGGACGCGGGGTGGACGTCGCGCTTTACGAACCTGCTCGTCGTCGGGACGCGCGCCTTCAAAAACAATATCTGGCCCGGCTGGCCGGAGGCGGCCGGTAATCTGTTCGACTCCCCTTCGAGCTACCGCAACTTCGTCATGCGCGACGGCGCGACAGACGCGGACGTGATCGACAGCGCCGCCGCCGCAAACGACTTTTGCTATAACACGACCGCCGAGACGACCGCGAGTAGCGAGCTGTGTAACGACGACACGGACTGCACGACCAGCGGCGAGACGTGCGACGGGCAAGGCGGGACGCACTTTCAGTCGGGGATCATCCGAGACAATACCTACGGCAACGTTGGGGTGTCCAACGCGCGGTGCAGCTCCGCGTCTACCCTACCCTGCTCGGGAGTCATGCAGGACGTCCCGACGGCGACGGGGGCGCAGTGGGAGAACATTCTCTGGCTCGACAACTACGGGAACCATCCCACGACGCACGTGCATGAACAGGGGTCGTTCTGCAACGTCGGCAACTGGAACCTAGAGGAGTCCACTTTCGCGTTCTCGCCGACCACGATCGCGGCTCCGCAGCTCGATGGATTCGTCCGCTATTCGGACACGCAGACGGCGTGCAACCAGACGGCGTGGCGGGGTCTGCTCTTCGCGAACCTGGCAGTGGGTGACGCCTTCCAGCTAAACGAATCCGTCGCAGAGCGGAGCGGCGCCGACTCCCCCTACGCCGTCGGCTCCAACTTCTGCTACTCGAACAATCTACTGGACACGAGTCCGACACACGATCCGCAGACGGGGAATCTGCGCCAGAAGCGGGACCGCTCGCCGGGCTTCATCGACGAGGCGGCGGGCCGCTACGACACAGCGGCCGGCTCGTGGGCCGATCAGAACACGTGCGGGATTCGGCGCGGCGCAGCGGCTCCGGGTAACTGTGAGTACAAGTGGATGCACGCCATGCTCCGGACGGAGCCGGAGTGCATGGCGGACCTCGAGAGGGTCACGATCCCTCGGCGCGCAGCTCCGTAGCGATAACGAACGGGGGCACGTGGTTGTGGTGAACGGAAACGGCGGAAAGCTCACCCTAGCGAATGCGATAATTACACTTTTCACCGCGGCGATTTTGGGGGTGCTAGCGTGGGGGTCTCACAGCGTGATCGAGCTACAAAAGTTTGCGGAGCGGGGGGATCGCTTCACGGCCTTGCAAGCGAACGACCTCCGAGACGAAATCATTACGGCATGGCGCGCAGAGCACGATCGGGAGCACGTGCCCAAGATCAGATTTATGATCGCAGAAGAGGTCGCGAAGGCGAACGCACCGATCGTCGAGGCGCTGCACGCGCTAAGGCTTGACGCGCTCCGCGAGGGGACGCCACCTTAGAGGGATACACACACGCCCGCGGGAGCGGGCGTCATCCCGGGGGAGCCGGACTGATGGCAGAGAATCAGATCATCCGCGGCGGCATCGAAGGCGTGCTCTCTGACGCGCTGGAGGTCGAACTCCCCAGCTTCGGGCAGGCGACCACGCTCCTACGCTTTACGCCTCGGGTATCGACGGCGCCGTCTGCGGCAGACGCCGTGATCCGGATCCAGAAGCAGAGCGGCGGAGCGCCGACCGACTTCATACAGGCCACGATCGTCAACGGCGCACTACTCGGCGTGCAGGCTGCGGGCTCGATCTCTCTGTCCGCTGGGGACACGTGGTTCCTTCACGTCGTCACGGCATCGGGTGCGGAGTGGCTGGAAGTAACGGTGATCGCGGACGTCGCGAACGTCACGGGGATAATTGATTCCACCTTCCCGGGCGTGCTCGTGGACCCTTTCGAGGTCGAGATTCCCAGCGTGCCGGGCGTGACCACGATCCAGCGCATCGTCGCGCGTGTCGCGACTGCGCCGTCTGGCGGGTCGTGCGTGGTCAAGATCCAGGACGGCTCGGGCGCCGCTCCGCCGAACTCGATTACGTCCACGATCTCGTCGGGGAGCACGATAGGAACGGCTGGGGTGGGTTCGATCGCCGTCGGTCCGTCAACTCGTCTCTACGTGCGGGCGACGCCGACGAACGGCGCGGAGTGGCTCCAGGTCGAGCTTGAGCTAGCGCCTGCGACAGGCGCCGCAGCGCTCGATCTGACTACGCTCGCGTGCGTCAAGGACGAGGCGAACATATCGGGGACAACGCTCGACGCTCTGATCGCGACTCTGATCTCGGCCGTGTCTGCTGAAATGACCCGGTACATGCAGCGGCAGATCGCGCCCGTGTCCTACACGTCGGAGCGCTTCGACGGTGAGGGCGAAAACTGGTTCGAGGTGAAGCACCCGCCTATACGCGCGCTCACGGCGATCAATCTGGAAGGGGACCTCGGGGTCTACTCCGAGGCAGTAACGCTCGCAGGGACGAAGCGCGACGACGTGGCAGGGGTCGTGTGGATCGGCGCCGACGGGTTCCAGGACCTGGACCTAGTGACGCTGCTCGGGGCACACATCGGGGAAGTGACCTACGACGGAGGCTTCCCCGTGGTGCCCCTGGACATCGCGCAGAAGGCGTGCCTGCAAGTCATCCACGAGCTGAACCAGACAGACCGACGGGGCGGCCGGCTCGGGCTCCAACAGAAGGTGCTCGACTCGGGAGGCACGTCCACCTATGTCGTCGGGAAGTGGGCGCCCGGCGTGCGTGAGACGCTCGACGCCTACCGCACGGAACTCTGATGGCGGAAGCGCTCCGTGTCATCGTAAAGCCGGCGCCGCGGCTAGCGCGTGCGCTGCGGAACCTGAAAGAGCCGCGCATCCGACGCGTGTTCACGCGTGCGCTAATACGGAGCGCATTGGACGTGCAGACGGAGGCGGCATCGAATCAGATCATCCGGTCGAGCAAGGGTCCAGTGGACGCCGTGCGCGTGACGTCCAGGACGGGCACGCTCCGGCGCTCGATCGCCGTCAACCGGCAGGACCTCCCGTTCGCGATCACGATCGGGTCTGACCTGATCTATGCCCCGGTCCACGAGTTCGGTTCCCGTAAGCGGAACATCCCCGCGCGTCCGTTCCTCGGGCCGGCGCTCGACGCCGTCGCCCCACGCTTCGAGCGTCACTTCCTGACGGAGCTCCGGAAGGCGTCGGACGGATGATCCAGAACCAGATTCTGGACGCCGTGCTCGCGGCGATCACTGGGACGGGGAGCTTCGCCACCGTGGAACGTGGGCTCAAGGATGGCGCCGACGCGGCGGACGTGCCGGTTGCCTACATCTACAACGCCACCGAGCCGCGCGAACGTCTGGCCTTCGGACAGGACGTCGCCGCGCTGGGCTTCTCTGTGGCGCTCTGGAGCGACACCACGCAGGCGGCGGCCTTGGACCTCGCGGACGGTGTCGTTACGGCCGTGCTCGCAGACGCTGGCCTCCTGGCGCTTGTTTCAGAGATCGCCGTCGCCGACATGGCGGAGTCTAACTTCGACGGGCACACCCGGCGTGTGGTCGTTCTGCTCTTCGAGTCGGAGCGCATAGAGTGAGCGTCTGGAGCGACTTCGAGGCGGACTTCGCGGCGGCTCTCGTCGCGGCTCACGCCGGCTTCGCCCGGCTCGATTCGGACTTGACGGACCTGGACCGGATCACCTCGGGGCAGGTCCGATATCAGCTCGTCGGCGGCGTCGCCAACCGGGAGACCCGGGAAGACGTCGGCTCGAACGTGGTGAGCCGTGAGGTGCGCTTCGAGATCAAGCTCCACTACCGGCTCGCAGCGAGCGACGCCGAAAGGGACTGGACCTCGGGCTCGATCGTGGCGCTGGGGTACGGGCTCGAAGACGTGGTGGACACGCTGCTACAGCCGAGCTTCTACCGCGCTCTGGCGTCCGTCTTCCAGACGCTGCCGGAGGCGCTGGAGAGCGAGCCGACTGACCGGGACCGCGTCGGGGACGTGATCTCGCAGACCGTGAAGGGCGCGGCGCTTCTGACGCCGTAGGAGGTAACGACATGGCCGGACAGAACTGGGCGGCGCTTATGATGCTGGAGGCGCAGGCAGCGAGGGGCACGATCGCTCCGACGCTCGACGCCTTCAACTTCGCCACGACGCAGCCGACGCTAGCCGACGGACTGGTACTCGGCGACGCAGGCAGCGGCGAAGGCGAGAGCGGGATCGACTCCACGGTCACGCGGCGCCTCTCGGAAAAGGCGTTCGTTTCGGGGAGCTTCACGCGTCCCTTCTCGGACTTCCTGGCCGAGGACTTCGACACCCTGACGTTCGCGTTCCCGTTCTGTGGCAACCGGCGCACGACCACGGTGCCTGTTGACGCAGACTTCCGCTACGAAGGCGGCATAGAGGGGATCCTCCGCGCCTGCGGGCTCCAGCGTGAGGCGTGGTCGGGCGGAGTCGGGGAGCGATTCTTCCCGGGTAACGTGTCGATCGACGGATCCGAGGGCGCCTACGCGTCGTGCCGGCTGCTCTATGAGGGGCAAGACTGGCACCTCCGCGACCTCGTCGGGGACTTGACGATCACGTGGACACCGGGCGAGATCCCCGTAGCGTCGGCCGCCTTCCCGGGTGCCATCGTCGATTCGTTCACGGGCGCGGCGTTCCCGTCAGGCGCGCAGGCGCCAGACTACGAAGAGCAAGCAAGCGTGTCGGCGATCATCGTCGAGAGCGCGGCGAACTTCTTTGGACACGGAGACACGGGCGCGACGTCGGACGTCGTTCGAGGATTCTCGTCGCTCGAGCTGGCGATCTCTAACTCGATCGAAGACGTGCCGGACTCGAACCAGACCGGCGGCATAACGAAAGAGCAGACCGGGCGCGAGGTCGTCTGCCGGGTGACGCTCTTCCAGGACTCGGACGACCCGGACTATCTGCGGCAGCGACTGATCGCGCAGGTCGCCGGGACGGATAAGCTCCAGTTCCAGATCGGCACGGCCGCGGGTGCAGCGGCGACCGCGCTCGCGCACCGCATCGTTCTGACGAACCCGACCGTGGGCAAGATCACGCCGCGCAAGGTCGGCGGATCGCAGGCGTGGGAGTGCGAGCTTCGGGTGATCGACAACGTCGCGAACGGCGAACTGGATCTGATCCTACTTTAGAGGGGAGGTCCGGCCGTGGCGTTCAGTGGACGTCGGCACCGTGTAGACGTCGAGATCCGGGGGAAGGACAACCTATCCCCCGCGACGGCGAAGAGCGAGAAGGGTCTCCGTAGCTTCGGCGACACCGCCGCATCGGTAAAGGCTGGCCTGTTCGCCTTTACCGCAGCGGTCGCCGCGATGACGGTCGCGCTTGCGTCGTCGCTCGCGGAGTTCGCGAAGAACGAAGTGGCCGCTACAAAGTACGCGGCGGCGCTCCGCTCGGCCGACCAGTTCTCGCAGGCGAACGTAGAGAGCGCGAAGGCGCTGTCCAAGGAGCTCCAGGATCAGGCGAACATCGCACGCGCCGACGGGCTGGAGATGGCGTCCCTGGCGCTGGCGTTCACGAAGAACGCCGAGGAGGCAGAGCGCCTCACGCGTGCGGCTGCGGACTTCGCCTCGGGTGCTGGACTCAACATGGAAGAGGCGCTCCGGCGTCTCGGCCGTGCGACGCAGGGATCCGTAGACGACGTCTCGAAGTTCGTCCCCGAGATCCGCAACCTGACGAAGGCGCAACTGGAAGCGGGCGAGGCGACGCGCCTGATCTCGGAGCGCTTCGAGGGGCAGGCGAAGGCGGCGACAGACAATCTCGCAGGCGCCTACAAGTCCTTGACGCTGGCGGTCTCGGACTCCACGGCAGCGTTCGGCGAGGGCGCCGCGACGGCGGGCAACTTCCAGACGGAGATCGAAGAACTCGCGACGACGGTGGCAGAGAGCGAGGGGACGATGACCCTTCTCGGAACCGCCGTCGGCACGGTCGCCGGAGTCTTCCCCGCAGCCATCCGGCGCATGCTCCAGTTCGCAGAGAATGCGCGCCTCGCAGCGGCCGGCACGAACGCGCTCAGCGAAGCGACAGACAAGGAAGCGGTAGCGGCGACGGAGGCAGCGGCGGCGGTCAACGTCCTGTCTGCCGCAGAGGAGCGACGCCTCCGGATACAGACGGACGTAGACGACACGCAGAAGTCTCTAAACGATCGCCTGACCGCGCTCGGAGTCGTGCTCGAAGCCGACGTCAACGTCCAGCTACAAGCGAATGCCGACCTTATGGAGGCGGTCACGCGGAACGCTCGCGAGCTGGGACTCTCGGAACAGGACCTGACGAACATCGGGAAGGCGCTAGCCGCGGAGGACATCAAGCTCGCCGAGACCTTGACCGGCGTAAAGGAAGAGGCAGACCTCGCGACGGTAGCAATCGACGCGCTCGCGACGCAGGCGATCAGAGCCGACACGAGCGCGGCCGGTCTCTCGTCGTCGCTGGTCGGCGTCAAGGCGGAGCTGGCGAGTGCGGAGATCGCAGCCATCAGGACGGCGCAGGCGTTCGACCGGCTCGCAGCCGCGCAGGGGCGAGCCGCTGCGGTCGATGCAGCGGTCCGCAGTGGCGGGCAACTGGTACTCGGCGGAACGCGTGTCAACCTACCGGGCGGCGGATCGCGCCTGACATCGGAGCCGGGCTTCCGGACGCGCTTCTCTGGCGGGTCGAGCGGCGGCGGAGGTAGCTTCTAGCATGGCCTATCGGGAGCCGTTCTTCTGCTCGCGTCACATGTACAGGGGGGGCAGCGGGATCACCGCAGCCAGCGCAGCGGCGGCCGGGTTCCCCGCGTCGCGCGTCGCGGACGGCCGGCACGCTGTCAACTTCAAGCACGGAACATCGCAGGCGAATAACACGATCGCGGTAGACGCTGGCGGGGTACCGATCCTGAACTCGGATCGGCTGCTGATACCGACGGGGCACAACCTCGCGGGACTGCGCCTGCTCGTCGAGACGGACGACAACTCCGGGTTTGCGACGCCGACGACTATCCTTGACCTCAATCCCGTGGCGACCAGTGGCGTGATTAGCGCCGCGATCTCCGGTCCGGAGCGGCACATACGCTGCAACGTGGTGGACGTGTCGATCCCCGAATATCCCGAGATCTGGATCACGCGCGACCTCACGCCGACACGCGGCCCGGCTCCCGACTTCAAGGGCGATGGGCTCGTGGCGGCGCAGCCTAACATAGAGGTGATCGAGACACAGGGTGGCGAGACGTTCCGGACCGTACACGGGCCGTCACGCAAAGTCTTCGACGTGGAGTGGCGCTTCCTGACCGACGTGGACATGGATCCAGCGGCGGGCACCTTCGGTGCGCTCGCGGTGGATACGAACTCCGGCGCGCTCCCGTTCTGGTTCTTCGATACGAACTCCGCACACGAGCCGATCTATGTAGAGCTGGTACGTCCGCTCGCGGATAGCGTCCAGCAGGATCACCCGGACCCGCGAGGCGCGGGCAACCGCTGGCGCGTGAGCCTGCAACTAATCGAAGTCCTCGCCTAGTGCTCGCGCTTACCGCCGAGCAGCAGGAAGCCTCCGGAGCGCGCGAGGTGATGGCGGTCAACTTCGTCACCGTCGTCGCCTACTCGGATAAGGATGCAGGGACGGTGCTCCAGACGTGGCGCTTCGCGGATCTGCCGGTGACGTTCAATTCGGACGCGTACGAATCACTGCTGATCGACGTCACCCCGCAGACCGACTCCATGGTCCACCTTCCGCGCCTCGAATCCGCCGGCTCGGATGGCGTGCCGGGCCGCACACTGCGAGCAGTCATCCACCGCGGCGACATCGACGGCACGCTGCTCTACGAAGACATGCGAGGGCAGAACCTGGAGTCCGCTTCCGTCGAGTGGTTCCAGGTACTGGTCCCGCTCGGCGGGCAAGGCGCAGACGTTCCGCCGCTGGAGAACATCCAATCCGTGCAGGCGGCCGTCGCGGCGATGGTGATCGGGGACCGCGTCGTCCGGTTCAACGGAGACTTCGAGGACTGGGAAGTAACCGATAAGGGGATCGAGATCACGGCGCGCGCTGCGCGGCCGGCGATCCCGTGGATCATCGCAAGCGACGCTACGCAGGTAGACCCTGACGACGTCGGGCGGCGCTTGCCCTTCGTATACGGGAAGATGGGGAAGGTCCGCGCCGTCGGCTGGGACGTCGGCGCAGCGTCTACGCTCTCGACGCTGATCGACGAGGATGACACGACCATCGTCGTCACAGACGGCTCGCGCTTCCCGACCTCGGGCTCCGGTCTGATCGGCACGGAGTCCGTGTCCTGGACGGGGCGGACAGCGAACTCGCTCACGACCGTCACGCGCGGAGCCGACGGCACGACGGCCGTGTCGCACGCGCTCGGGGAGGTACTGGTAGAGACGATCGCGACGGCTACGTGGATCGTCAACGCACGCGAGTCTGACGCCTTCGGAGACCTCTTCGTAGTGTCCCCCTACAACGGCGCCGTGGTGCGTGTCGATGCGAGCCTGTACACGTCCACGCTCGCGGACACGACCACGATCAGCGGCGAGACGGTGACGTCGGTCAAGTTCACGGCCGCTAATCTGCGTGCGCTGCTGATCGACATCGCATCCAAGGGCACGCTCGGAGAGGGCGCGCTCGCTACGGAGGAACGCTTCCCGGACGCCTACCCGAACACGCCGGCCGCGCAGGATCACTATTCATGGCTGGACGGGAACATCCAGACGGGCCGGACATCGAACACCATCAACCGCCGGCTCCGCTTCGAGGAGAGCGGACCCCGCGCCGATCGAGTGATCGAGAAGTGTACCTATCGGTTCCATGCGAGCCTGACGAACACGGCGACGATTCAGCTCCGCGAGACCTCGGGCGGCGCCGTGCTCGAAACGATTACCAACAGCTTCGGCGTGACCCATCAGGCGTGGTGGGAGATCGAGACCACGGACGCCGGCCTGCTCGGCTCGGAGCTATGGATTACCACGTCGGTCGGCACGGTGACGATCCTGGCGGTGAGCCGCATCGAGCACTTCGCGGGTGTCTTCCCGTTCGAGTGGGTGAAGCCGAAGGCGACGGCGTCCAGCATGGGGACGTTCGGTCACTTCACCGATGGCGAGACGGCGGTCGGCGGGGTGACGACGCTCACGACTGCGGGCTCTACGCGCGTGTTCACGATCACCTACGACACGGACACAGGGGACCCGCCCGAGGAGATCCGGTACCGCGTCTACGCCAAGCTGAACGCGGGCACGTCCACTGCGTCCGAGGTGCGGATCCAGGGATCGGGGGACGCGCTCGGGACTTGGATCGGTCGCTCGAAGAACACGGGCGGCGCTATTGAGGGGTTCTTCGAGACGGTCATCACGTCCGACAATGATTCCGGCGAGCTGGCGTCTGACGTGATCCAGGTCCAGCTACAGAACGGGAACGCCGGGACGTCGTCGAACGTCACCGAGGTCGAACGCTGGGAGCTTCGCCCGGCTCTGACCTCGTCGGCCGAGATCGCCGCGACCACGGTCGGCATCGGGCTCGTGCTCTTCGCGGACCTGGACGGGATCGTAGCGGCCGGCGGGAACTACATCGCCGCAGACGGTGTCGTCCTGGAGAAGATGCCGGACATTCTGCGGCACGTGATCGCGGACCTCGCGGGTGAGGGGCAGACGGCGATCTCTGCGAACTGGGACGACGCCGCGAGCGCGACGAACCTGGACGACAACGTCCACGCGCTGGTTCTGAACACGCTCGGCGCCAGCTTCGAGGAGATCGTGGAGCGGGCGGCGTTCGACTCGCGCGCGAATATCGGAGTGACGCACGGGAGCGCCGCGACGCCGCTCCGAATCTGGGAGATGCTGGCAGCGGAGAGCGACTATACGTGGGACCCGCCGGGCGGCGGCGCCGTGTCGCGTACGATCTCACGCTACAGGAACGTTACGGAGAAGCTCCGTCCTAGCTTCGAGGTGTTCACCCGCTTCCGTGCGCTTTACAACTGGGACGCGTCGCGCGGCGACGGTCCCGAGGCGTTCGACTCCGTGGTCCGGATCGACACCGATCAGGCGGACACGCACGGCTCTACCGGCGGGCCGTCGAACACGGAGATCGCGACGGCCGAGACGATCTACGGACGCCGCGACGCTCCGGCCGTGCTCTTCCCCACGATCCGCGACGAACTCACGGCCGAAGAGGTGCTCGGGTACTACGCGAAAGAACGCATCCGCGAGGGCGTGCGAGAGTTCAGCGTGTTCGGCGTCGTCTGGATCGAAGCCTACGACCTGGAGCAAGGGGACGTGGTCCTACTCGAAGTGGACTGGCTGGACCCCGTCGAAGACCCGAACGGCGCGCGGCTCCGTATCGTGCAGATTGACAAGGATCCGTCCACTAACACCTTCGACGTCTACGGGGTAGAGGTCTCGTGATCCAGTACAAGCCGGGCGTAGTGCTTCGGCCGTTCCACGCTTACCACGGGATGCAAGCGATCCTGGACGCAGCAGACCGCACGTCCCCGCCGACCGTGGGCGGCATCGTCGTCGTGACGAGCGCGCACCGTGCGTCGTCGCTCGCCGACTCGCTACACCCCGAGGATCGTGCGTTCGACTTCCGCGTCCGTTCGTCCGACCCCGAGCTAGACGGGAACGTCCTGGCACCCGGGCCGCGCATCGCTTGGCGGATGGCGGGTGATTGGGTCATGGCGATGCGGATCGCGCTCGGGGAAGGCTACGACGTAATCCGCGAGGCGGACATGATCGACACGGGTGACGGCGTCGCGGCGGCGCAGGTCATTCATATCCATGCGGAGTGGGATCCGCCAGAGGGGATAGAGATGCCGAAGACAGAGCCGGCGAAGCCGGCGTCCGTGGGTTCGATCGTGGGGTGGATCCTTCGCAGTCCGCTGCTCGGGTTCGTTCCGAGGGGGTACCTGACGAAGGCGGCAGCGTACGCGCAGGTCGTGGCGGGCGTGGGTCTGCTGGGCTCGTGGGTCGCGACGTCGATCTCTACGGGCGAGGTCAACCCGACCTCACTCGACGCGATCCTCGGCTCGATCCTCGCAGCGAACGGAGCGCAGGGGGCAGGGATCCGACGCGCGCTCGACGAATGAGTCACGAGCGCAAGCCGAAGCTCGACCCGGCAGAGGAAGCTCTGCGCCGCTGGCTAGAGGGGCGGCCGTTCCTCGTGGTCTATCCGGTCGCGCTTGCGTGGTGGGCGGTCGGAGCGCCCATCCTCGGGACGCTCAGGGGCATTCGGGGCGTGCTCCGACGCAGGAAAAGGAACGGCCCGAAGCGCTGACTGGAACGCCTCGGGCCGGACCCCACACTAGAAGCTCACCGTACCCCGAGAGCGTATCACCTTGACGCGAGCCGTCGAGACCTGACGCGATGCGTCGCAAGCGCGCTCGCTACCCGCAGCGCCGCGAGCGCCTGCGTCTCCGTCTCGACGACGAAGTGTGGCCCGCCGTTCCAGTCTGCGTGAGTGCGCTTCTGCGTCACTTCGAGCGCGCCGTCGGGACCCTTCACTTCCAGCAACAGAGTCTCCCCCTGATAGCCTACGACGAGATCCCAGAACCCCGAGGGGTTCGACTCCTGGATCCGGAAGACGCGCGCTCCAGCGGCCTCCAGGACGGCGACAATGCCGGGCTCTGTTGAGTCTCGACGCTTCCCCCCTCGGCGCATGGTTCCCCTTTCGAGATTCGGCGGGGGGTTCTTCGCGATCTCTGGTAGACTGCGGAGCGTGGTTGGTCTGCGTCGGGCCGGTCCACCCCTGATCGCTTCGAGGGTGGGCCGGCTCTTCGCTTCTGTCTCCAGCTTCGGTGATCCAGTTCGCCACCATGCACCCCCCGGGCATGGCCGATCTAGGGGCGGCGAGAGCCGTCTTCCCCGTAGTGGGCGAGAGCCGAAAGCGAAGCCTGCGCTGGAACTCGCGGGTCCATGCCCGCACCCCGTTTTTTGTGCCTGTAACGGGGAAGGATCGAAACAGGACCCCGCAACTCTACTCGCTCGGGGTGGACGAGAGCAAGGCGTCCGGGTCGAACTTGCGCGCGCCTCCCCTGCCGATTGAATCGGCGAACTCGGCGAGCTTGCGGCGCACGCGCTCGCGCTCTTCGGGTGAGACCTTCTCGCGTTCCTTCGGCGGCGACGCGTGCGGGTATGGTTGCTGCGCGTCCTGCATGCGTCCGGCGCCGGACGCGAGCGCGAGGTCCTCGGCCTTCCGTAACCACTTCTGGAAGGTCGCCTTCCAGGACTTGCGGCGGATTCCCCGCGACTGATGGTAGTCGCGGCAGTCATCCCAGTGGCGGGGCAGCGTGCGCGAGTTCAGGAAGCGCCACGGCTGCGCGCGGAACCACGTCCAGAATTGACGCAGCTCGACGTCTGACAACGTGTCGGAGAGCCGCTCGGGCGCCTCCGTCTGTCCGCCTGCCACTACGACGCGCGTCGGTCGGAGCGGAACAGACGCGACGCGTCAGAGTCTGGAAGCTCGAACGCTTCCAGGATCTGTTGCATCGTCGAGAAGCGCGGCACGACCTGACCGGACTCGATCAAGTAAATTGTGCCGATCGTGACGTCCGAGCGTTCGGCCAGGTCCTCGCGTGTCCAGAGCCGCGCCTCGCGTTCCTTGCGGAGCCGCGAACGTGGGCGTGGGTCAGGGGTTCGCATGGGCGCTTGCCTCCTAAGTGTGTGTTCGTCATAATCGGGAGCCTACACACACTAGGAGCATGATTCAATGCGACCTTCTTTCGAGACCGTAGACCGCGAGCTAGAGCGCCAGGTAGAGGACGACGGGCTCGACGCGGCCGTGGAAGCGTGGGAACGCTGGAGCATGGAAGAGCACGTCAGGCGCGCGGAGGCGAACGTATCGACGATCGCGGACCGGATGCGCGCGGAGGCGGACGAGGTGCGCGACGCCTACGCGGAGCGAGGCTTCGCGGAGCCGTGCGGCGCGGCCATGCTGAGGGAGCGCGCGAACGCGACCTTGGACTTCGGCGCCTTCGTCCAGATCGCGGCGCTCGTCCTGATGGCGAAGGGGTACGCGGGAATGTTCGGGGTCGGGACGGCGGACTTCGACCGCTCCGACGTCTCCTACTGGAGCAAGCGCGCGGCGCGCTACGTCGTCGGGCATTGAGCGAGCTACTGGCCGTCCACTTCGGGCAGTCCCAGGACGGCGACCCGATCTCTCGTAACGAGGAACTACGGCGGAAGTGCGTCGCCTACCACGTGCGGAACCCGGACGTCCGGGTCCAGTTTGACAAGTGGGTCCGCCAACTGATCGACGCCGGCCGCAGCCGGTACGGCGCAGACGCGATCATGGAGCGCATCCGCTGGGAGACCGCGCTAGGGAACCCGAAGGCGCTGCGCCCGTTCAAGATCGCGAACGAACACGCGTCATTCTACGCGCACGACTGGGCGTGGAGGTACCCGGGGGAGCGTCGGTTCTTCAGTCTGAAGAATCAGAAGACGCACTGGGAGGCGCCGCTCGCTGGGCGCTTCTCGCACGCCGGGGGGGCGTTCGCGCTCGGGTCACGGCTCCGTGTCGAACGGAACGCACGGGCGCATCCGTGAAGCGAGACCACCCGCCCGAGCGCCGCTACGTAAAGGCGAATGCGTCACGGTGTCGGCATGCCCGATGGGACCCACTCCGGCAGCGTATCATCCGATGCGCGAACGACGCCGTCAGGCGGAGCTACACAACCCGGCGCCTCTGCGCCACACACTGGAGCGAAGAGAATGTCCGCAGGACCTGAACTCTACGCCGCCCTCGCGAAGGCGCAGGGTGACGCGCAGACAATCGCGAAGTCTGGGCGCAACACACACCACGGCTACGACTACGCCACGCTGTCTGACTACCTGGACGTGGTCCGCCCCGTGCTCGCGAAGCATGGGCTGGGCGTGATCCTGGACGTGCCTGTCCGCGACGTCGTGCCGGGCATGGTGCGCGAGCGCACCGAAGAGCCGGAAGCGTGGGGAGCGCCGCGCTACCTGATCGCCGAGGAGTGGGGCGAGAAGCAACGCGCGCTCCGGCTCGGGTGCTCCGTGATCCTCTTCCACGAGTCGGGGCAGACGCTCCAAGTGAACCTGATCGGCGAGGCTGCGGACGCGTCGGACAAACGAATCTGGAAGCTGTATACGGGCGTGCGAAAGTACGCGCTCGCGAACGTTCTGAACCTAGCGACTGGCGATGACCCCGAGAGGGACTCTCCGGAGGGATCGACGGGGCGATCAAGCGGCGAGAGTCGTCGCGAGACTACACCATCCCGCAAGGGGTCTCGCCAGTCGTCACGCGCACGGAAGACCGCAGGCGACGCAGAAGAGAACGCGAGCGAGGCGCAGGTCCGGAAGATCATGGCGGAGGCGGGTGCGCGCGGGCTCCAGGTCTTCGGCGGCGACGAAGCCGAAGCGAACGAGCGGCGTGGCGAGATCGCAAAGGCTGCGCTCATATCCGTCGGCGCCGTCAACTCAAGATGGGAGCCGACCTTCCACGCGCTCAAGAAGGGCAAGGTGGATGCGGTCCTCCGGATCGTGCGCGTGTGGATCCCTCCCGAGGCGGAGGGCGGCGAGGTCGGAGACGAGACCGCGAGCACGGCACCCGGGGAAGACCCCGGGCCACCTTCGGAGGGGTTTGAGCGATGACCGAAGCACCGTTGACGTGTGACGCCTGCTGGGCGTCGGAGCCGCGCGACGAGGTCCGGACCCTGACGGACGTAGAGGCGGCGCGGCTCGGCTGGGATCAAGGCGCCCGGCTCTGCGCGCTCTGCGTCGCCATGCGGCGCATTGAACTCGGCGGCGACGACGTCCCCCACATGGCGTGCCTCGCCTTCCACGGAGAGCAGCGAGAGCTACCCCTCGAAGAGTCCCCCTCCGAGCGCTCCGACCGGCTCGCAGACGAAGACGAAGTCCGGGAGACCTCGGACCGGCTCTTCGCAGAATCGAAGCGCTCACGGGGCGAGGTATGACCCGCTTGGCGCTCGCGCTCGCGCTCGTCACGCTCGGTGACGTCCTGATCGTGTTCACGGATGACCCCGTAGTGATCTCCGAACTCGTGTGGGTCTGCGATCACGGCCGCGGCCGGGACTGCACCTTCGCTCTCGTCCCCGAACTCAAGGTCCACGGACCCCTTCCCGAGCCGTTCGAGCGCCCGGCGCCGGACTTGCAACACCCACCACGCCGAGGTCCCCATGATCGACGTCCGTGAAGTCTCCGACAACGGCTACGTCTACCGGGTCCACTTCACCGCAGACGGACACCCGGAAGCCGAAGGGGACGGCCCAGGACTCACGCAGATCTGCCGGCTCATCCAGCAACGGAACGAAGCTGCGCTCAGCTCGGGCCGGCAACACGTCCGCGGCTGGGCGATCGTGCTCCGGGGAGACTTCCACTTCGACCTCGCGCATCCCTGGATCCTCAACGCCGGACGCGTGGACATCCGCGGGCTCGAAGCTCGATTCTTCGCCCGAGGCGAAGCACCCGCCCGCCAGACGGGCGTTCGTCTGGAGCCCGGCCAACTGGAGGCGGTGCTCCCCGAAGGGCGTGCTGGGGACATCCTCCGCGATCCCCGCACCGGAGAGCAGGTCCCGATCCGGCACGACCGGGGCACGCACTACGAACTGGGCTGGCGCTGGCCCGGGGAGTCTGCGGAGGTCGATCTCTGTGACGGCTGCGTCCTGGAGCTTGGCGGCTCCATGGTCACGTTCCGGGACGTGCTCCCGATCTACGGGCCGCATCGCCGGGAGAATCGCCGGAACCCGTCCACGGCCGTCCGCACGCCCGGCTGGGACCTCGAAGACGGCGTCTCGACGCGCAACTGGGACCACGTAGGTGACTACCCTCACATGCACGTCGGACACGACGGAGGCAAGAACGGCGTCCGGTTCACGGGCGGCGGCTCCATGTCCGGCGTCGGCATCCGTGCGGCATCCCGTCGCCACGCCGAGGGGCATCCCGTCCGAGGTGCGGCGTTCTGTCTGTTGGCGAACACCGTCAGGACGAGCTTCCGCGAGACCATGCATTTCAACTTCCGGCAGTACATCGTACGCGGCGGGCACTCGATCGAGATCCAGCTAGCCGGCGAGGGCGCAGCGCAACAGGTCTGGGCGCCCGAGGGGATCGCGTACCTGCACGGCTACGGGAACATGAACCACTGGAACAATCCCCTCGTCGCCCGGGACCTGCCCGTGTTCGACCTCGGGGAGGCGATCGGGAACCGGATCACGCACGCGGACCTGGAGTTCCCCTTCGCGTTCTTCCAGTGGGGGCAGGGGAACGAGCGGAGCGTATTCGTGCGCGCCCGGGGGAACCCGGTCCACCTACACGCGCGCGGCACGCTGAGGAACTTCGCCGGAACGCTCTTTGACGTCCCCGAGGGTTCGAGGATCGACGCTGACGCGCTCTGGATCGAATAGGAGACCCCTTGAATGGCCCACCGATACGTGACCCTGCCAGCGGCGCTCTACGCAGCGACGGACCCGTCTGGGAGCGTCGTCCTAGAGACCCTCTCCAGAACGCGCACGGACTCATGGACTGCCCTTTTCCGTCACACCCGCCGCGAAGGCGAGCGCCTGATCGCCCGGCATCAGGAACGCCTACGCCTGCGTCAGAGGGGGTTCCAAGTGATCGAGCTGGAACTCCGCCAAGCGGAGCCGCTCCGGATCCCGCTCCCCACGACGCCCGCCCCGGAGCTGCTGCGTCCCATCGTCTGACGTTCTGGGACCTCGCCTTCGCCACCTTCTGTGGACTTCTGCTCTGGATAGGCGCCTACGCTCTCGGGGTCGCCTTCTGGCGGGTCGTCTTCGGGTGAAGCTCCGTAGGGGTCCGACTCCGGCTCTGTACCCGCTCCACGTGGCGCTCGCGCTCTCGTGGTGGCGACCTCGGAGCGTGGTCCGCTTGGACCTGATTCCTCCATGCACTCCGAACGGGCGCACCGGGCGCGAGCCCGGGATACGCCGAAGGGGAGACCCGCTCTCACGCACGCAGGGACGCCGGTCGCCAAGCCCGGCCGGCGTCCCGTCTATCCGCTTCTGATCGGGGGAAGTCCGCAGGCTCTGGCGCAGGGGGGGGGGAGCGCAGAGCCTGCGGGCTTCGTCTGTCTGGGGGGCGACGCGAACGCCGCACCGCGTCAAGGGGTAGCCTCTCCTGCCCGCTCCGCTCGTTTCGGACCCCTGCTCGAGCGAGCTCCGCCTTGACACCCCGCGTCATGGCGGACAGTCTTTCGCCCCGTGGGGGGCAAGACGAAGCCGACGGGCCGTCCGTCAAGCTACACGATCGCCGCAGGGGAGCGCGTCTGCGCCGCCGTGGCTGCTGGGGTCTCGATCCGGAGGCACTGCCGGGAGAACCCCGAGGCGCCGGATCGCATGACCGTGCTCCGCTGGCTGGATTCCTTCCCCCGCTTCCGCAGCCAGTACGCTCACGCGCGTTCCGTCCACGCAGACGAGGTGTTCGAGGAGATCCTAGACATCGCAGACGACGCGTCGGCCGACACCTACGAAGACTCGCGCGGCCGGACCCGGACAGACCACGAGGTAGTCGCGCGCTCTCGGCTGCGCGTGGACGCTCGCCGATGGGCGCTCGCCCGCATGGACCCCAAGCGCTTCGGTGACAAGGTCCAGATAGGGGGGATGACCGATGGGGAACCGCTCAAGCTCCAGTGGACCATCGGCGAAGCAGACCTCGACGAGATCGGCCAAGCGCTCAGAGAGACCGGCGTCTTCTCCGAAGCGCCGGAAGCGCCCAGCAACGGTCACACAAACGGCGCGGGCTAGTGCGCTCCAGAAGCTCACCCCGAGGCTTACGCGCTACGTGCCCCACCGTCCACACCCGCGTCAGTCCGCCTTTCTGCTTCTCAACGTACCCGAAGCGCTCTACGGCGGCGCCGCAGGCGGCGGGAAGACGGACGCGCTATTGATGGCGGCGCTCCAGTACGCCGACCAGCCGGCCTATTCGGCACTGCTGCTGCGGCGCACCTTCCCCGAGCTAACCCAAGCCGAGGGTCTGATACCCCGCTCCCACGAGTGGCTAGGCGGCTCGGGTGCCACGTGGAACGGCGACCGCTCGGAGTGGACCTTCCCCAACCGGGCCACGCTCCGTTTCGGGCACCTCCAGT
>Ga0255047_10000686_pt1 | contig 27471 bp, 24 predicted proteins | sample JV7_2_1_MG_FD_183640 | JGI IMG/M metagenome (GOLD analysis project Ga0255047, IMG submission 183640) | Seawater microbial communities from Jervis Inlet, British Columbia, Canada - JV7_2_1 | ecosystem: Environmental > Aquatic > Marine > Inlet | place: Canada: British Columbia | collected 2016-10-06
CGTACCCGGCCGTAACTGAACCCACCGAACGGCGGCTCGAATGTCTGGCCCCCGAGATGTTCGATGAGATTGAATGCGGCCATTGTCTCCGCCATCGGCACTTCGATCGATGCGCCCTCCCCGGTGAGCGCACGGCCGTGCAGTGCGGCCGCCACCGCGAAAGCGATGTGTACGCCGGTGATCTTGTCGGCGACGATGCTCGGCACCAGCCGGGGCTCATCGCCGTGCCAGCTGAACATCGAGGAGAGGCCCGAAGCGGCCTGCATGACATCGTCGTAGGCCGCCTGGTCGGCCTTTGGGCCGTCGCTGCCGAATCCGTTGGCCACGCAATAAATGATGTCGGGTCGGCTGGCTCGTACCGATGCTTCATCGAGGCTGAGCCGCGCCAAGGCGCCACGACGCACATTGGTTACGAACACATCGCAGGTGGCGATCAGATCGTTCATGGCCCGGCCGCCTTCGTTGGACTTCAGATCCAGGACCACACTGCGCTTGTTGCGGTTGAGGTTCATCGCGAACGCACTCATTGCCGGGCTGCGCATCGGTTCGTAGTGGCGGATCACGTCGCCATCGGGGGCCTCGACGCGGATCACATCCGCTCCCATGTCGGCCAGCATCCGAGTGGCGACAGGGCCCATTACCACGGTGGTGAGATCGGCCACCCGTACTCCGGCGAGTGGCCCTCGGCGAGTGTCGTTGGGGTTGGGATCGGGCACGGGTTGGAACGGTATCGACCCCGGCCCGGAGACCGCGCACCGACCGCCACTTGAGTGAGCGGCGATATAAGGGCAGCATCACTCCATGATCACCAGCACAATGCAGGACGTCCCGCTCGGTATCGCCATATCTTCCGCCATGGGCGCACCGTTCACGCCGACTCTGAGATCCTCACCTACCAGGGGCCGAAAGCGCCCCTCCAGACCGCCACCTTTGCCGAGGTCGGCGACCGGGCCGACCAGCTCGCCGCCGCTCTCACTGGCCTCGGTATCGGTTTCGGCGACCGGGTCGGCACGTTCATGTGGAACAACCAGCGCCACATGGAGGCTTATCTCGCCATCCCTTCCATGGGAGCAGTGCTTCACACGCTCAACATCCGGCTATTTCCCGAGCAACTCGCCTTTGTGGTGAACCACGCGGCCGACCGCGTAATCATCGTCGATGCCTCGATCGCTCCCCTGCTGGCCCGCGTCCGCGATCAGCTCACAACGGTCGAGCACATCATCACCTGCGGCGAGGGCGACACCGCCGGCCTGGGAGACACCATCGACTACGAGGAGCTCCTGGCCGCGGAGTCGCCCGGATTCGACTACCCCGACGTCGACGAACGTGCGGCCGCGGCGATGTGTTACACGAGTGGAACGACGGGCAATCCCAAGGGTGTCTCCTACTCACACCGATCCACCTATCTCCATTCCATGGCCGTCACCTCGGCCCAGACGCTCGCCCTCAGCGAGGCTGAACGGCTCCTCGTCATCGTTCCCCAGTTCCACGCCAATGCCTGGGGAATGCCGTACGCCGGCTGGTGGGTCGGCTGCGATCTGGTCATGCCCCAGCAGTTCCTCCAGGCCGACCCCTTGGCCGATGTGATCGAGTCCACCAGGCCCACCATCTCCGGTGCGGTACCGAGCGTGTTGTCCGACATCCTTCACAACCGTCCCGACGCCGATCTGAGCTCGTTGAAGTACATCGTGTGCGGCGGTTCAGCCGTACCCCGGAGCCTGATGGAGGCCTACGACGAGACCTTCGGAGTTGAGGTCATCCAGGCGTGGGGCATGACCGAGACCAGCCCACTAGGCGCCATCGCGAGAGTCCCGAAGAAGGACCCGATGAATGATCCGATGAGTTGGCGCAGCCGCACCGGCCGGATTCTTCCCGGCGTCGAAATTCGGATTTGTGACGACGACGGAGCAGTACTGCCGTGGGACGACGAAGCCCAAGGGGAAATCGAAATCCGGGGTCCTTGGATCACCGGCGCCTACTACCTCGACCCCACCGAGGAGAAGTTCCATGACGGCTGGCTTCGCACCGGCGATGTCGGGTCGATCAACAGCAAGGGATATGTCCAGATCTCCGACCGAGCCAAGGACGTGATCAAGTCGGGCGGAGAGTGGATCAGTTCTGTCGATCTCGAGAACACCATGATGGGTCATCCCGCAATACGGGAAGCCGCCGTGGTCGGGGTTCCCGACGATCGCTGGGACGAGCGGCCGCTCGCGTGTGTTGTACTCACCGAAGGGGCCACCACCACGCCCGCCGAACTCACCGAATATCTCACCGGCAAGGTCGCCAAGTGGTGGCTGCCCGAGCGTTGGACGTTCATCGACGAGATCCCGAAGACTTCGGTAGGCAAGTTCTCGAAGAAGGATCTGAGGGCCGCGTACTCGAGGGGCGATCTCGAGGTGGAGACCGTCTGAAGATGAGCCCGACGACTCCCGGTCAACCCATCGATCTCGAGGCGGCCCGGCTCGCCCTGCAAACCGACGCGACCATCGACATCATCACCACCGGCGCTCGCACCGGGCGATCCCGCACGACCGAGATCTGGTTCACCAACGTCGAGGGCCGCATCATTATCACCGGCACGATTCGCAACGGACGTAACGGGCCTCTGCTACCCCGCGATTGGTTGGCCAACCTCACAGCCAATCCCGAGTTCTTCTTCTGTTTCAAGGAGTCGATCGCGATGTCGGCCGCAGCGCTCGCCCATCCGGTGAACGACCCCGCCGACCGGCGCAGCCTCATGACAGCCCGGGCTACCCAGTGGTACCGGGATCAGGGCGACACTCTGGAGGAGTTGGTGGCCGATGCGCCGATCGTCGAGGTGGAGTTCACCGGCGACTTCGTCGGGCTCAATCAGCGTCGGGAAGGCGCCGCATGGTGACCGCCACGAGTCGGCGGGGAAGGGCACCCTCTTCGAACTCGAATCGGTCGACGATCTCGAAACCCTCGGCCAGTTGGTCGATCAGTGCTCCGGAGAAGAAGTGCACCACGAAGCCACCGTGTTCGAACATGTCGTCGCCCCGCGCGATTCCGGCTCCGAAGTGGGCGTCGTCGGTGGTGCGGGCGGTGTAGACCATGAGGCCGCCGGGCCGCAGCACCCTCCTCACCTCGGCCATGAGGTCGCGGAGCTGGGGGGTGGTGAGCGCCATGCAGAAGAGCATGTGGGAGTAGCACCCATCGAAGGCTCCGTTCGCGAACGGCAAGGGATCACGGACATCACAGGGGCAGGTATCGACCCTCAACCCGGTGTTCTCGGCGCGATCTTCGATCCGAGACAACCCCGCCTCGCTGTAGTCGGCGGCCGTGACTGCGAAGCCGGCCTCGGCAAGGGGAAGGGTGTCTCGGCCCTGGCCCGCTCCCAGCTCGAGAACCGTGGCGAGGTTCTCGGCACGGAACCGAGCGATCGCGGCCTGGGCCGAGTCGCTCGGCTCAAGGCCGAACATGTCGGAGTTGGAGTTGAGCGTGGACTCCCAATGGAAGCGTTGGGCGTCGAGAACCGACCGGTCCGGCGTTTCGGACATGCATTCATGCTAGGTGGCGGATACCGGTAAGTTCCCACTGGACACACCATCGGGAGGCACGCCATGAAGTACGCAGACGGACCATCGGTCGAGGTGGAAACGGAGATCGCGGCGCCGATCGAAACCGTCTGGGCTCTCATAAGCGACATCGCGACACCCGTCAGGTTTTCCGCAGAGGTGCAGAGCGTGGAGTGGGACGACCCCGCGGCCGAGATCGCTGTTGGTGCTCGGTTCACCGGCCACAACCGCCACGAGCGGGCGGGTGAATGGTCCGCCAGCTGTGTGGTGGTGGCCTACGACCCGCCCCACACCTTCGGGTGGGCGGTGAACGACCCCGACAACCCGGCCGCCAGTTGGTGCTTCACGGTGGAGACAACCGGCGATGGGGTGCGGCTCCGCCAGTGGGGGCAGATCGGCCCCGGCCCCTCGGGCCTTACACCGGCCATCGCGGCGATGCCCGACAAGGAAGAACAGATTGTGGACCGCCGGATGGCGGAGCACCGCGGCAACATGGAGGCCACCGTCGAGGGCATCAAGGCACTGGCCGAGGGCACGATCGGATGACCCTCCGGGTCGGCATCCAGACCGCAGCCGGCACGCGCGAACAGATCGATTTCGTGGTGGAGGCCGAGCGGCTCGGCGTTGATTCGGTGTGGGTTCCGGAGTTCTGGGGCCACGACGCCCTCACCCCTCTCGGGGCATTGGCCATGGTTACCGAGAGGATCAAGCTCGGCACGGCCATCGCCCAACTGGGGGCCCGAACGCCGGCGATGCTCGCCATGTCGGCGATGTCGTTGCAAGCCCTTTCGGGAGGGCGGTTCCGCCTCGGGATCGGCACTAGCGGGCCCCAGGTGATGGAGGGCTGGCACGGTGTCGAATTCGCCCGTCCCATCCAACGCACCCGCGAGACGATCGAGATCGTTCGCAAGGTCACGTCGGGTGAACGCCTCAATCACGAGGGCTCGATCTATCAGTTGCCACTGCCCGGTGGCGCGGGCAGGGCCCTTCGAGCTGCCGCACCTTCTGTAGACGTTCCGATCTACATCGCCTCGCTCGGACCCGCCAACCTGGCTCTCACCGGCGAACTAGCCGATGGATGGATAGGCAGCTCGTTCTTTCCGGAGACGGCATCCGTCTTCCTCGAAGAGATCGCGGCGGGTGCCACCAAATCGGCCCGGGCACTCTCAGATATCGACCTCACCGTGTCGGTGAGTTGTGAGTTCACCGACGATGTCGAGGAAGCCGGTCGTCGCCACGCCGCCGGCTACGCCTTCACCTTCGGGGCGATGGGATCGGGTTCCACCAACTTCTACAACGATGCGTTCGCCCGCCAGGGGTTCGGTGCCGACGTAACCGAGGTGCAGAGCCTCTGGCGTGACGGCCATCGCGACGAAGCCCGGGAGCGGGTGCCGATCGAGATCGGGCTCGGCACGAACCTGATCGGTCCCCCCGACGAGGTTCGACGTCGCGTCCGGCTCTACCGCGACTGTGGCGTCGACACCTTGAGGCTCAATCCGGTGGGCGATACCAACGACGAACGGCTGGCCGGCCTCGGGCTGCTTCTCGACATCGTTGCCGACATCAACGAAGAAACCAGGTGACAAGGAGCCCTCGAATAGGAGGCTCACGATAACATCCGCCGTGATTTGCTGACCTTTGTGCCAGCGGTCACACTGTGGGCAGCCATCTGGCCAACCTGGGGGAACAGAACTCGATGACCGCCGTGTCCAACGCGATGGATCAGCAAAAAGGCAGCGACGACAAGCCACTGCTAGTCGTCGATGATCTACGCACCTACTTCGAGGTTCCGGCCGGTTCGGTCAAGGCCGTCGATGGCGTATCGCTGTCGCTCGGCCGCGGCCGCACCCTCGGCGTGGTCGGCGAGTCGGGCTCTGGCAAAACCGTCCTGTCGCGCTCGATAATGGGCCTCAACGTCGCGTCCAACGCCCACACCACCGGATCGGTGCTCTACGACGGGCAAGAACTCGTCGGCATGCCCATCAAGGACATGAAGCATCTCTGGGGTGCGTCGATGGCAATGGTGTTCCAGGATCCGATGACCTCCCTGAACCCAGTGGTGAAGGTCGGGCGCCAACTCACCGAACACATGCGCCATCATCTGGGCCTGAGCAAGGCTGAGGCGAAGGAGAATGCCGTCGAACTCCTTCGATCCGTTCGGATTCCAGAACCAGAGGAACGGTTCGGCAACTACCCCCACCAGCTATCGGGGGGTATGCGGCAAAGGGTGAGCATCGCGATCGCGCTCGCGTGCGGTCCGAAGATGCTCTTCGCCGATGAACCCACCACCGCTCTCGATGTCACGGTCCAACACCAGATTCTCAACCTGCTCGCCCAACAGCAGCAAGAGCGCGGGATGACGATGATTCTCGTCACCCACGACCTCGGAGTTGTCGCCGGGCGGGCCGACGAGATCGCCGTGATGTACGCAGGGAAGGTGGTGGAGAAGGCGCCAACCAAAACCCTTTTCTCCGAGATGCATCACCCTTACACCCAGGCCTTGTTGTGGTCGATCCCCAAGACAAGCAATCCCAAGCACACTCGGCTCAGCGCGATTTCCGGCCGTCCCCCCGATCTGGTCAATCCGCCTTCAGGATGCAAGTTCTCGCCCCGCTGCCCCTATGCCCAGGACCGCTGTCACGAAGAGGAGCCCTCCCTCGCCAAGGGTGTGGGCGAAGGCCACACCTTCGCCTGCCACATGCCGGTGGGAAGCCCTGCGAGCCAGGAGGCCTTCGATCGCAACCTGGAAGCCGGACTACCCCAGACACTGGCCGCGGCCGGCCGTATCGGTGCCACCGAAGACCTACCCATCGAAAGCTGGCAGTAGTGGCCGGATCGGGAATCGCCCACCTCCGCGACGCCGCCGACACTCTCTTGCAGGCTCGCGAACTCACCGTCGAGTTCCCCCTCGGTGGCGATCGGATCGTTCACGCGGTAAGCGGCATCAGCTTCGACATCGCCAAGGGCGAGACCCTCGGCCTGGTGGGCGAGTCCGGTTGCGGGAAGTCCACCACCGGTAGAGCCATTCTCCAGCTGCCCAGCCCCACCAGGGGCAGCGTCACCCTCAATGGCGAAGACCTCACCGCTCTCGATTCCGGGGCGATGCGGGCTCACCGCACCGACGTCCAGATGATCTTTCAGGATCCGATCTCGTCGCTGAATCCGCGCCGGTCCATCGGCGATGTCGTGGCCGAACCTCTCCATGTATGGGGTCCCAAGGACAAGGAGCTGCAGTGGGAGATCGTGGCGAAGATGCTCGATGCGGTGGGCATCGACCCCGACGTGGCTCGTCACAAATACCCCCACGAGTTCTCCGGTGGCCAGTGCCAGCGCATCTCCATCGCCCGAGCTCTGGTGCTCGAGCCCGAACTGATCATCTGCGACGAGCCTGTCTCGGCTCTCGATGTGTCGGTACAGGCCCAAATTCTCAACCTCCTCGAGGATCTGAAGGCGGAGCACGGACTCACCCTCGTGTTCATCGCCCACGACCTCGCGGTGGTGAAAAACATCAGCGATCGGGTGGCGGTGATGTACCTCGGCAAGATGTGCGAGATGTCGGAATCCGATGAGCTCTACGCCCATCCGGCTCATCCCTACACCCAACTCCTCCTCGAATCGAGCCCCATCCCGGATCCCACCGTCGAGATCGACAGCGAGATGATCGCAGGTGGTGAGCTGCCGTCTCCCATCAACCCCCCCTCGGGCTGTCGCTTTCGCACCCGGTGCGACCGGGCCGACGACACGTGCTCAGATGTCGAGCCAATGATGAGGCGGATCAAAGACGACCACCATGTCGCCTGCCACCATCCCCTCGTCCCCGTCGAGGAGGTAACCGTCGACATCAGTTAGTGCCGACACGTCCGAAAATGATTACACCGCCGATCGACCGATCGGCGTCAGCAATACCGGGGCGACCCAGCCCCACTACCCAGGAGGGAACCACCCAATGAGACAGCGACAGTTGTTCAAACTGCTCGCCCTGTTGTTGGTCTTCGCGTTGGGCGCCGCAGCTTGCGGCGGCGACGATGACGACTCCAGCAGCGGCGACGACACCACCGCCGGTGACGACACCGGCTCCGACGACGATGGCGACGACGCAGCCGATGAGGGCGACGATGCTGCCGACGAAGGCGACGACGCCGACGACACCGACGACACAGCCGATGCCGGCGACGAGGCCGAAGGCGACGTCGACACCGAAGTCGAGGAAGAAGACCCCGCAATCGAGCGCGTCTACGGGGGCGACATCTCTGTGGGCCTCGAAGCCGAGGCCGTCAGCCTGCGGCCATGGGACGACACTTGCTCCTCGCCCTGTTACAACATTCAGGTCACCATCTTCGACAAGCTGATGGAACAGGACGTCGACGGCAACTACCAGGGATGGCTGGCGGAATCGATCACCCCCAACGACGACTTCACCGTCTGGACGATGGTGCTACGTAGTGGTGTCACCTTCCACGACGGCTCCGACTTCAACGCCCAGTCGGTCGCCGACATGTTCCCGGTCCAACTCACCGGCACTCAGGGTTCCGCCAACGCAACCTCCGCAAATCTCACCGGGGTCGAGGCCACCGGTGAGTTCGAGGTCACCTACTCCCTGAGTACAACCAACTCTGCCTTCCCCGCCTTCTTGAGTAGGGCGGCCTTGGGCCTGGTCTTCGAGCCAGGAGCAGCCGCCGCCGATCCTGAAGCCTTCAGCAACGCTCCGGTGGGCACCGGTCCGTTCATGATGGAGAAGCGCGACATCGACAACGAAACAGTCGTGGTGCGCAACGACAGCTACTGGGGCACCGACCCCGACGGAAACCAACTGCCGTTCCTCGACTCGATCACGTTCCGACCGATCCCCGACGAAGGCAACCGCCTCGACGCTCTACTCTCGGGCACCGTCACGGCGATAGGTTCCCTCCGGCAGGGCACGATTCGAGATGCACGAGCCGAAGACGGGATCACCCTGTTCGAATACCAGGGAAGCACCGTTGGCGGAGGCCATTTCAACACGCTCGTCGCCCCGTTGGACGATGTGCGCGTGCGCCAGGGCCTCAACCGACTCAACGATCAGGAAACCGTGCTCGAAGCGCTGGGCGGCACCGGAATCTCGCTTCCGGGCACCCAGTTCTTCTCGCCCGACAGCCCTTGGTACTCCGAAGCCGTAGCAGCCGCATGGCCCGAATTCGACTTCAACGCCGGTAAGGCCCTGCTCCAGGAGTACGTCGACGACCCGACGCGCTCCGACGGCAGGGCTGTCGGTGACAAGATCGCCGTGGAACTGGCGTGTCCTCCCGATCCGACCCTCACTGCAGCGATGCAGGTCATCGAACAGGTATGGACCGCTTCTGAGCTAGTCGATGTGACCCTCAGCAGCGTCGATCAGGCCACCCACATCGGCATAGCATTCACTGATGCCCACCAGGCCCACTGCTGGCGCTTCAGCGACGACAACGATCCGTCGATCACGTTCAACGCCGGCTTCGCTCCTCCCACCGAGGAGATCGCTGCGGCCGCCGGAATCCCGGGCGTCGTGTCGCCGGTCAACTGGGCCAACTGGTTCAATGTCGACGCATTCACCGCCAGTCAGGCAGCCATCCAGACCGACGACTTCGCACAGCGAAAGGCGTTCTACGAGCAGATCGGCCTTCTCATGGCTGAAGAGGCTCCTGTCTGGTACTCGGGCTACACCGCGACGATGATCGCCACTGATCCAGCCCTCCTCGGTCTCGCCAGCTGGCACGTTCCCAGCGGCGACCTGGGTTCTGGGCTGCCCAACGCCGAGGGCCACTGGAGCGAAGTCTGGTTGGCCGAAGGCTGAGCGGCACCTAAGCCGAGCGACCGGGTTTCCGGGTAGGAGCAAGAGACATGCGTAGGGTGATTCTTCATCGACTGATGCGGCTGCTGGCCACGTTATTCGCGGTGACGTTCCTCACCTTCTCCATGGTCTCTCTCCTACCCGGGGATCCGGTCGACGTAATCCTCGGGCAAGTCGAACGCACCCCCGAACTCGAAGCCCGGGTGCGTAGCGACCTAGGTCTCGATCGACCATTCCTCGAGCGATACGGCAGTTGGCTCGGCAACTCCGTCCAGGGCGATCTCGGTCAGTCCTACATCACCGGACAGGAGGTCAGTCAGCTGATCAAGGACCGGGTCCCGGTCACAACCCAACTGGCCTTCATGGCCATCTTGATGGCGGTCATTGCCGCCGTTCCAATAGGAGTGCTGGGCGCCTACAAGCAGGGAAAGTGGCAAGACACGGTGAGTTCCGCCGCGGTTCAAGTCGCACTTTCCGTGCCGAACTTCATCACCGCAATCTTCTTCGTGTGGATCTTCTCGGTGAAACTCGGATGGTTACCCAACTCCAATTGGGTGCGGGTCAGCGACGGTCTCGTCGAGAATCTCAAGCGAGCGATAATGCCGGCCACAGCTCTCGCTCTCACCCAAATGGCGATCTTCTCGCGGCTCGTCCGCGCCGACATGATCGCCACCCTCCAGGAGAACTATGTGCTTGCGGCCCGCGCCAAGGGATTGAGCGACCGCTACATCCTGATGCGGCATGCACTGCGCCCCAGTTCGCTGAGCCTGATGACCATCATCGGCATCAATTTCGGTGCCCTGCTCGGTGGCACCGTGATCATCGAGACTCTCTTCGCCATTCCCGGCCTCGGGTTCGGCCTCATCAACGCCATCTTCCGCCGCGACATCCTGGTGATCCAGGGCATCACCGTGTTTGTCGCCACCGTCTATGTGGTGATCAATACGGTGGTCGACCTTCTCTACACCGTCATCGATCCCCGAATCCGGAGGAGCTGACGCCATGACTGGTATCGGCCAAACCCAACCAGAATTTCCGTCCGACCGCGTAGGTCGGATCTCAACCTCAGTCCAAGCCGACGCCGGTAGCCGGGCCAAGCCACAGCGAGCGTCGGCACGCGAGGTCTTCGGCGAGATGCCGATCCTGGTCAAGATCAGCGCGGTGTGGTTGATCCTGATCGTCTTCGGCGCCATCTACGCCAAACTCGACGTCGCCGTATTCGACGGCGCCCTTCCCCTCCAGGACCCAAACCTCCAGACCAACGCCTTCAATGCCGACACCGGCGAGTTCGGCACCGGCGACCCGATCGAGGGCGTGTCCGGTTCCCACTGGCTCGGCACCGATGCCATCGCCCGCGACTCCTTCGCCCGCATCGTCCACGGCGCGTGGGTCAGCGTCATCGTGGCCGGGATTTCCGCCGTGTTCGGCATCGTTGTAGGTGGTTTCCTCGGTGCCCTCGTCGGCTATGTACGGGGACGCACCGAGACGGTGATCATGTCGATGGTCGACGTGATCCTGGCCTTTCCCGCCCTTGTGCTGCTCCTCGCCCTCGTGTCCATCTTCGAGGTGCGCGACCTGTTCGTGATCTCGCTGGTCATAGGAGTGCTGTCGATCCCGGCCTACACGCGCGTGGCGCGAGCCAACAGCCTGGCGATTTCTAACCGGGAGTTCGTCACCGCGGCCCGTGCCATCGGCACGAGACCCAACACCATTCTCTTTCGCGAGATCATCCCCAACGTATTACCCACCTTGTTGTCGTACGCGATGGTGGCCTCCGCTTTCGTGGTGGTGGTCGAGGGCTCCCTCTCGTTCCTGGGCCTCAGCGTGCAACTGCCCCAGGCCACGTGGGGCAACATGATCAATCAGGCCCGACGCGACATCAAGGTCGATATATCCCAGGTGCTCTGGCCCTCCCTCGCTCTGTCGCTCACGGTGCTCTCGCTCAACCAGGTGGGCGACTGGTTCCAGAAGCGGGGCTCGGTGCGCGACTCCGTCCTCTAGCTGTATCTAGCCAACTACTGGGTGCCGAAAGCGGTTCTGATCTCCAGAGCCAGCTCGTGGTCGGGTGAGAGGGCTCGTTCGGTGTCGATCTCGATCCGGTGGATCGTGCCCCCGAAAGTGAACGGTCGCCGGTAGTTCTCTGCGACTCCGGTGGGATTGGTTCCGATGTCCATCCCCACCGAGCTGATCATCGCGGCCACCTCGGGGATCACTCCGTCGGCCACGAGTTCGTCGCCCAGCCAGAGACTGGTACCCGCGGGGCCCCGCTTCACTCTCTGTTGGTCGACTCCCACCAGCACTTCTCCGACGGGCAACGGGGCCGGGCTTCGCAACACCGTGTGGGAAGTGAAGAAGTTGTGGTCGTAGACAAGGTGTCCGTCCTGGATATAGATGACCAGTCCGTTGTTCACGGTGCCCTGGGCGAGGAGCACACCCTCGGCACCGTCGAGGCCACGATCGATCCAGGCTCGGAACCGCCACGATCTCGACCCCATCGCAGGGCAACTGTCGGCCGGTATGCGTTGCAGGGGCGGGTGGTAGACAAAGTGGTCGCGGCTGCGGGGAGTGCCGGGGATCGGTCGGCCCGCGAACAGGGCCCGACCGGGGCTCGTCTCGATCGGCAACACGCCGTAGCGGCCGGCCTCTTCCCAGAAGAGCTCCACCATTTCGGCCAACTTGTCGGGCATCGACTCGGCGAGGTCGTGGCATTCCGAGAAGTCTTCGTCGAGGTGATAGAGCTCCCAGGCACCCTCGTCGAGCTCGGTGCCGGGGGGTTGATAGGTGACCGCCTTCCACCCATCAGCCCAGATTCCGCGATGGCCGAACATCTCGAAGTACTGGCGATCCTTTCGAGTGGGCACCGCGTCGGTGTCGGCCGCTTCGGAGCTGAGCGTGTAGGCGAGGCTCACGCCCTCCACCGGCTGCTGGTCGACCCCTTTCACCGAATCGGGGGCGTCGTAGCCGCAGAGTTCCAGCACGGTGGGCACGAGATCGATCACATGATGGAATTGGTTGCGAAAACCGCCCTGCACCCTCGGGTCGGTGCCGTTGGGCCACGACACGATCAGGGGATCACGCACCCCGCCACCATGGGTGTTCTGCTTGTATCGCTTGCCCGGTGTGTTGCCCACCTGGGCCCAGCCCCACGGATAGTTGGTGAAACTCCGACGGGTACCGATGTCGACAAGCCGGTCGGGCACCTGATCCATGTTCTCGCGGAGCCCGTTGAAGTGACGGAACTCGTCGAGCAGGCCGGTCTCGTGGCCCTCCTGGGAGGCACCGTTGTCGCTGAGAGCGAGGATCAGGGTGTCGTCCCCCACGCCCATTGCCTCGAGGGCATCGAGTAGTCGCCCCACCTGGGCATCGGTGTGGTCGAGGAATGCGGCGAACGCCTCCTGGAGCCGGCAGGCGAAGTCCTGCTCCACCTCACTCAGATCGACCCAGGGGCGAACGCCGGGGTTGCGGGGGGCCAATTCGGTGCCGGGCGGTATGACACCCATCTGCAGCTGGCGTTTGTGTACGCGCTCGCGCCACACATCCCAACCTTCATCGAAGTAGCCCCGGTACTTGGCGAGATATTCCGCGGGTGCGTGGTGGGGGGCATGGGTCGCCCCGAACGGCAGGTAGAGGTAGAAGGGCTTCTCCGGGACGAGTGACTTGGAGTTGCGAACCATGGTGATCGCCTGATCGATCAAATCCTCCGACACGTGGTAGCCGTCGTCGGGGTCGGCCGGCGCCTCGATGAGGTGATTGTCGACATACAACTCGGGATGGAACTGATCTGTCTCCCCCTGCATGAAGCCGTAGAAGCGGTCGAATCCACGTTGTAGAGGCCAGTCGGTGAAGGGGCCCGCGGCAGAGGCCTCCCGCATCGGAGCGAGGTGCCACTTGCCCACACAGAACGTGGACCAGCCGCGAGGCTGGAGCATCTCGGCGAGGGTGGCCGCCGATGGAGCGATACGACCTCTCATGTTGGGGAACCCAGTGTCGAAGTTGGACAGGGCCCGCATCCCCACCGAGTGATGGTTGCGACCCGTGAGCAAGCAGGCCCGGGTGGGCGAGCACAGGGCGGTGGTGTGGAAGTTGGAGTATCTCAGACCCCGGTCGGCCAGGCGGCCGAAGTTGGGGGTGTCGATCGGCCCGCCGAAACAGCCCAGATGGGCGAAACCGGTGTCATCGAGCAGGATCATCACGACGTTGGGCGTGCCCTCAGGGGGTACCTCGACCTCAGGCCACCACGGTTCTGACTCTTCGACCGTGCGGCTGATCTTGCCCCGGAACGTGTCGGTCATCGCATCTCCTGATCAGTTGGTGTCAGCCATGGGTGGAACTCTCGGCGAGAGGATCGCTGAGCAGGCGGCGCAACATCGGCGCCGCTCTCGGTTCCAGCTCAGCGAGGGAGACACCGAGTCCCTGCTCCAGGGTGGGAGTGAAGAGCGCCCATGCCAGCTGGGCCGCCACCGCGGTGATGATCGCGACGCGAATCGCGGATAGCTCTTCACCCTCCGCGTCGGCGTCGATCAGTGAGTCGACCATCGTCTCCATCACCGGATAGCGGGCCTCGTCGTCGCTCAGGTCGCCGTCGAGCGTGGCACGGGTGAGTGCCCTCACATATCCGGGGTGTTCGGAGGGCGAGAAGAACGCGGGCGCCAGGCCATCTCCGGCGGCGGCGAAGAAGCGATCGCGATGAAACTGCATCGATCTGCGAAGCACCTCGTCCTTGGTGCCGAAGTAGTGGTGGATCAGGCCGTAGTTGACGCCGGCCGCCCCGGCCAGGGAGCGACCTGAGATCGCCGATGGCTCGCGATCCGAGAGCAACTCGGCGCCCGCCACCACCAGCCTCAGTTCGATCGCCTCGCGCCCGGTGTGGCCATCGGTGGTCGATTGCTCCGAGCGGGCCCGATGCCGTGGATCCGGCCGAGGAACGCTCCCGAGCGGGCCATGACCCTCCTGCAAGCCGAGCAGCCATCGCTCGGCGAGGCGTTGGATGGCCGGATCATCGGGTACCAATCCGACTGCGTTGGCGAGTTTGGAACCATGTATCGCCAGCCCGAGTGAGATCGAAGCGCCCAGGGCAACCGACGTGCGGGTTTCGCTGAGTTCGAGCCCGGGCCGGTGCTGTTGCATCCGATCGAGATAGCTGGAAACCACCGGGCTTCGGTGGCGGAATTCGGCGCCCCCGCCGTGATCAAGAGCCACCCGGGTAGCGGCGTTGAGGAAGGTGGGGTGCTTCTCGAGACGAAGGGGGATCGAAACGCCGGGTCCACCGAACACGTCTGCCGCGAAATCGGCGGAGAGTTCGTCGAGGGCCGCTTCGAGCACGGCGGCCTTTCCTCCGAAGTGGCGGTGGACCAGTCCGTAGTTGACCTCGGCGGCCGCGGCGAGGGCACGGCCGGTTATCGCCGATGGGGCGCGCCGCGCGAGCATCGTCTTGGCTGTCTCCACCAAAGCACGTGCCGCGGCGGGCAGCTGCTGGCGGTCCCCGATCCGCTCGTGTGTAGCTACCTGGCTAACCTAGCAGCGGGGATTCCACCGGTCGAAACGTGTGATCACTCGAAGGCGGAGTCGCCTGCTTCCGCCGCGCTCGACACTTCATCGCTCGCTCCCATGCCGTTCGGGTAGAACTCGTCGAAGTCGGCGAACATCTCGTCGAAGGGGAGATCATCGAAACTCCCCCTCTGCTTGACGTACTCCATGTGTCGGTTGCCCGCCACGTCGAAAGGATGCATGAGCGCGTCATCGGTGCCGTCGAACTCCAATACCTTCACGCCGAAGCGTTCGCACAGATCGATGTTGAAGGCGGCGCTCAGCTTGAACCAACGCCCATCCACGAGGAGTTCGCTGTAGCCATGCCAGATGAACATGTCGGTGCCCATGTGGGCCAGGAGTTTCTCGCTGGTGAGGTGGTTGCGAACATCGGCGAACCCGAGTCGGGCGGGAATCCCCCGATTGCGAGCAACAGCAGTGAGCAGTACCGACTTCGGTACACACCAACCGGTGTCCATCGCCGCGATGGCGCTGGCCCGATAGTGGTCGGGATCGCGGCTCATTCCATAAGGGTCGTAACGAAGCCCGTCGCGCACGGCATGGAACAGGCGCACCGCCATCTCGCCTTGGTCGGTGGCATCGCCCACCGCAGCCGTCGCATACTCTTCGACCACGTCATTATCGCTGTCGATGAACCAACTCGAGGCCAGCCACGCTGGATTGATCTCCATGGCGATGAGTGTACGAAACACGGTGCCCTCTCATGGAATCGGCCGCCACACTCCACACCCTTCAGGCGTTGACACCTTGACCTTCCAGCGGACAGGAAGGTCTAGGATCAGGTCAAACTCACCCAACGGAGATCCCCCATGGCCACCGTCTTCACCGTCCCCTCGATCAGCTGCGGCCACTGCACCCAGACGATCGAAGATCGTGTCTCTGCTCTCGCCGATGTCGTCTCGGTCACAGCCGACGTCGACTCGAAGTTCGTCACCGTCAGCGGCGGAACCGACGACGAGGTAGCCGCCGCGATCAAGGCTGCCGGCTACGAGGTCACCGCTACCGCTACTGCCTGAAGTAGCCGGCCGCCTTCAGTGAGCGTGATCAAGCAGGCCACCTGTGTCGATCACGAGAAATATCGCGGCGAAGAGGATCGCGCCGAGCAGCACGGTGACCACCGAACGACGGCCGGTGTCGGGGTTGTGGATCGCCGGCAGGGTGTCGACTGTGGCCACATACACGAACGTGCCGGCCGAGAACATCAGCACGAGAGCGATCAGCCGATCGCTCGCCCCGTCGAGCAGCAGGTAGGACAGCAGGATCGCCAGGGGGGTGGCAGTTGCAAACGCAACGAGACCGAGAGTGGCCCTACTCCGATCGCTCGTCTCGTGCAGCGTGAAGAGACCGAGGCTGAACGCAGCCGGCACCCGGTGAAGCAACACTGCCAGCGCGACAAGCGCCGAGAAGGCTGAATCACCGGCGACCGCGGCCGAGCCGATCGCCACCCCGTCAGCTGCGGCATGCACCGACAGCCCGGCAGCCAACACCAGCGGTGAACGGGGGTGATGAACGTGGCCGTGGCCGTGGCCAACCTCATGGTCGTGGTGTTCTTCGTGGACGTCGTGACCCACACCGAAACCCTCCAGGAGGAGCATCAGGGCGAACCCGGTCAGTACCGCGGCCCCGAGAACCACAGGATCATCGGTGAAGGTATCTCCGGGACCCGCCGCCTGAGCCGCTAGATGAAACCCCTCGGGTATCACCACCAGCAGGGCTGACGCCAGCAGCAAGCCGGAAGCCACACCCGTTATGTCGTGCAAATTGGCCTCGCTGAGCCTGCCCGCGAGTGTTCGCGGCGCGAAGCCGCCCACCAGAGAAAGGACCAGGATGGCCGCAGCGAGCCCGACGATGGACACGACTTGCCCGGGAACGATCAGGTCTTGGATGCGGCGAAGATGCTGCCGATCGACCGATCGAGAGCGGCGTCGAACTCGGCCTGACTCTGCTGAGCCGACAGCCCCTCGGAAAGTGCTCGGGAGAAGCTCGCGATCACGCCGTTCTGGCGTGACAGGCGCTCGTTGGACTCATCACGGGAGTAGCCACCCGATAGGGCAACAACCTTCAGGATCCTGGGATGGTCGACGAGCTCGCGGTAGAAGTTGTCTTCGTCGGGGAGGGTGAGCTTCAACATCACCGCTTGGTCGTCGCCGAGTTGGCCCAGCTGGGCGAGAATCGCCGTTTTCAAAAGCACTTCGGCCTCGGTCTTGCTCGGACTGTTGATGTCGACCTCGGGTTCGATGATCGGCATGAGGCCGGCGGCCAGAATCTGCCTACCGACGTCGAACTGCTGATCGACCACAGCATCGACACCAGCCGCATTGGCTTCCTTGATCACCGACCGCATTTTCGTGCCGAACACACCCTTGTCGCCGGCGCGGGCCAGCAGGGCGTCGAGTTCGGGCATCGGCTTCATCACCTGAGCGGCATCGGACTCGTCGGCAAGACCATTGTCGACCTTCAGAAAGGGAATGACGCGTTTCTCGTTCCACAGGTAGGCGGCCGTTCCCTGGCCGTTGATCTCGCGGTCCATCGTGTTCTCGAAGAGGATCGCACCGAGAATGCGATCGCCGTTGAAGCTGGGGCTGGTGATGATCCGGCTGCGCATCTCGTGGATCACGCCGTACATCTCGTCGTCGCCGTCGTAGGCGGTTTCGTCTACCCCGTAGAGCTTCAAGGCCTTGGGCGTGCTGCCCCCGCTCTGGTCGAGAGCGGCGATGAAACCGTCGTCGTTCCTGATCTTGTCGAGTTGGTCTGTGTTCATGACTCGAGGCTCCCGAGGTCGGTTCGATTCGCGAGGTCAGGATACGTCGCCTACGGCCGGACGAGTGGCTCGGAGAACGTGGCAATCTGATGGTGTGGAGATTCCGCGGATCACTCACGACTGTGCGTTCGACACCGCTCGCCTGCGCGTCGGCGAGTGGCACATGATGGCCGACCGACACCAACTGAACCTGACCGATGTCGTCGCCGTGGCACTGACCGCCAAGACCACAGCAACGCTGCCGCCGCGATGGCGAGGCGACTACACCGAACATCGCGCCAACCAATGGATCGCAGACCGAGACGCCGAGTCAGCCACCCTGCTCGCTGTCGATCGGCGCTCAGGCCAAGCGGTCGGATTCCTGATCCTCTTCGAAACCACCCATGACGATGCACCGGGCATCGACCTGAGGATCGGCTACATCATCACCGAGGCTGCGTCGGGAGAGGGGATGGCAAGCGAGCTGGTCGACGGCCTCGTGGACTGGGCTCGTGCGCGGTCGTCGATCCGCTCGATTTCGGGAGGCGTTGCCGTCGGCAACGCCGCCTCGGCCCGGGTGCTTACCAAGAACGGCTTCACTCCTGCCGCCGGCCCATCGGGGGATGAGCGGATCTACGAACTCCGCATCAATGACTGACCTCTCTACTACCGTCCACTGCGACACAGTGAGGTGACAAGTACGTGCGATTTCTCTACATCGACATCGACACCCTTCGGGCCGACCATCTCGGCTGCGCCGGCTATCACCGCAACACCTCGCCCAACATCGACGCGATCGCGGCCGAGGGGATCCGTTTCGACAACGTCTACGCGTCCGATGTGCCCTGCCTGCCCTCGCGGACGGCGCTGGCAACCGGGATGTTCGGAATCCGCAACGGCGTGGTGAACCATGGTGGTGTCGCCGCCGACCTGCGCAGCGAGGGCGCCGACCGAGAATTCATCGGCGATGTCGCCGCCAACTCCTGGGCGACACGCTTCTACACGGCCGGCTGGCACACCGCGTCCATCTCGAGCTTCCCGTTTCGCCACTCGGCCACCTGGTGGAACCACGGTGTCATGGAGGCGATGAACCTGATGCGTGGGATGGGCGGCGAACGAGCCGACGAGGTGCTGCCTGGCGCTCTCGATTGGCTGGAGCGAAGAGGTCGGGCCGACAACTGGTTCCTGCATCTGCACCTCTGGGACCCTCACACGCCGTACAACACACCCGACCAATACGGGAATCCATTCGAAGGGGATCCTCCGCCGGCATGGCACACCGAAGAGATCCGGCAGCACAACTGGAGCCTGGCCGGGCCTCATTCCGCCCAGGAGCCGTGGGGATTTCGTCCCGACGAGTTCGGAAGACCACCCGCCCGTCAGCCGTGGAATGCCGCCTCGATGACCGATGTGAAGGCCATCTTCGACGGCTACGACGTGGGGATCCGTTATGCCGACGACGCGGTAGGGACCGTGATGAACAAGCTCGACGATCTCGGAGTCCTCGACGACACGGCCGTGCTCGTGTCGTCTGACCACGGCGAGGCGTTCGGTGAGCTGGGTGTGTATGCCGACCATCAAGCGGCCGACGAGGCCACCTGCCACATCCCGTCGATTCTGCGCTGGCCGGGGCTCGCACCCCGCACATACTCGGGCCTTCATTATCACCTCGACATCGCGGCAACGGTCACCGAGCTGGCGGAGGTCGCCATCCCTACCGACTGGTGGAGCGGGAGGAGCGTGGCCGCGTCGTTGCACGCCGGCACCGAGTCGGGCCGCGATGCTCTGTTCCTGTCGCAGGGCGCATGGTCGTGTCAACGCGGCGTGAGATGGGGCGACCATCTCTATCTCCGTACGTTCCACGACGGATATCACCCCCACTGGGGCGAAGAGATGCTGTTCGATGTCGAAGCCGATCCTCACGAGACCCACGACATCGCCTCTGATGAAAAGGATCTCCTCGGTGAGGCAGGGGCGATGCTCTCCGACTGGACCATCACCCAGTTGGGTCAGGCTCTGGGAGATCAACGCGACCCGATCGAAGTTGTGCTCGAAGAGGGCGGCCCCTATCACTGCCGCGGCCAACTGCCCGGCTATCTCGACCGGTTGCGCGAAACCGGGCGAGCAGATTGGGCCGACATCCTGGCTGCCAGGTACTGACCTGATTGGCGCTTCACTCGACTGAGCGTTTGGTTAGGATACTAAACATGCGTTCAACTGATCTCAAGGCAGCGGCCCGAATTCGAGATGCGGCCCTCGAACGGTTTGCCACCCACGGCGTCGCCGGCTCCTCGTTGAGAGCAATCGCCGCCGATGCCGACGTGTCCCCTGCCCTGATCGTGCACCACTTCGGCTCCAAGGACGGGCTCCGTGAAGCGGTCGACGACTTCGTGGTGGAATTCGTTGCCACCGTGCTCGACGGGTTCGCCGAACACGGGGTGGGCGACGACAGCGTCGCCCTGTTCACCCGCTTCGCCGAGCAACCGGCCATGATCGAGTACGTGTCGCGATCGATCGTCGAGGGCGGATCGGCCGGCGAATCCCTCTTCGACCGCCTTCTCGAACTCACCCTCACCGGACTCGACGACATGCAGGCCAATGGCCTCATGCGATCCGACATCGACGACCGCCCCATGCTGGCGATCTACCTGCTGGCCGCCGATCTCGGGGTGATGCTGCTACGCGAGCACGTGAAGCGCCATCTCGGAGTCGATCCGATGAGCCCCGAAGGCCTCCAGCGATGGGCCCGCACCGGCATGGACGTGCTCGGCTCAGAACTATTCACCGCTCCCCCAACAGAAGAGGCACCCTGATGCCGGCATCCGTCGATCCACCACTCGTCTCACTCGAGGATGTCAGTCGCGTGTACGGCGAAGGCGAGACCGAGATCCGAGCACTCGATGGTGTCGACCTCCAAATAGACAAGGGCGAATTCGTCGTCCTCCTCGGACCCTCAGGATCGGGCAAGACCACCCTCCTCAACGTGATCGGAGGAATCGACGGTGCCACATCGGGATCGGTGACCGTGGACGGCCAGGCACTGGACGGCCTCGATGGGCGACAACTCACCGCCTTCCGTCGCGATCATGTGGCCTTCATCTTCCAGTTCTACAACCTCATCCCCACCCTCACCGCGGTGGAGAACGTGGAACTGATCGGCGCCCTCACGGGTGGTAGCCGCGACGATGCCGAACGCACTCTCGGTGCTGTGGGACTGGGCGACCACCTCGACCGGTTCCCTTCGGCTTTGTCAGGCGGCCAGCAGCAGAGGGTGGCCGTCGCCAGGGCGTTGGCCAAGAACAGCCCCCTCCTTCTTTGCGACGAACCCACCGGATCTCTCGATCAGGCGTCGGGGAACCAGGTACTCGAACTCCTCGACGCCCTGAACCACGACCATCGTCGGACCCTGGTGCTCGTGACCCACGACGAATCGATCGCGGAACGAGCAACACGGGTGATCCGTATGACCGACGGCAGGATCGTCACGGACACGAAGCGATGAGCAAGTCCCTCCTCCGACCGAAGCTGAGGAGAGACCTCCGCCAGAGACGGCGCCAGGTCATCGCCGTGGCCGCCACCGTGTTCATCGGCGTGAGCCTCTTCGTCGTCTCCTGGGACATGTACCGAAATCTCCAGCGGTCATACGAAGAAACCTACGAGCAGACCCAGTTCGCCGACGTCTGGGCCCACGGCGATGATTCCGTCGCCGCCGCCATCGCCTCGATCGAGTCGGTCGACACGGTCGAGCAACGCGTGAGCGCCGACATCTCGATGGACCTCGGCCAGGGTGCCACCATCGGCCGCGTCCAGAGCCTGCCGATCGACGAACAACCCTTGCTGAATCAGATAGTCCTGCTCGAAGGCAGCTACCTCGACCCTGAGACCGAACACGGTGTCGTACTGGAATCGAACACGGCCGACAACTTCGACCTCACCGTCGGCGCCGGTATCGAACTGTTCGGGCTCAACGGCTGGGTCGACTCCACCGTCGTGGGCATCGCAGCATCTCCCGAATGGTTGTGGATGGCGCCGAGCTCCGAAGAGCTTCTCGCCGACCCACTGGGCTTCGGAGTGGTGTTCACGTCCCACGAGCTGGCCGAACTGCTGGCCCCGCCCGGGTCCAACCAGGTCATCGCTTCGGTCGCCGACCACGACCCCGAGGCATCGGCTGCGGTCACCGCGGCCGCCTACACCGCCGGGGCCACCGACGCCTACGACCGCGCCCATCACCCGAGCGACCAGGCCCTCCAGAGCGATGTGGAGGGGTTTCGCCAGATGGCCGTTCTGTTCCCAATGCTCTTTCTCGGGGTCGCTGCGCTGGCTACCTCGGTCCTGCTCAGCCGGATGATCCAGAGCCAGCGGGGTGAGATCGGGATGCTCAGAGCATTCGGGTTCGGCGAAAGCGAGATCCTCCGCCACTTCGCCACCTACGGCGTCGTCACCGCGATGATCGGCGGCGTCCCCGCGGTTATCCTGGGGGCAGCAGGCGGATGGTGGGCCACCAGCGCCTACACCTCGTTTCTCTCGATTCCGTTCACCAGCCGAGACCTCAACCCGTCCACCCTGGTCGTTGCGCTGGCGATCAGTGCCCTAATCGGTCTCGCGGCCGGCTACCTCCCCGCGCGCGCTGCCGCCCGCATCTCGCCGGCCACTGCCATGCGTCCCCTGGGCGACATCGCCGTAGGCCGCCGAAGCTGGCTTGAGAAGTTGCTGCCTCGCCGCGCTCCGAGTTGGGCCCTGGTGGCGGTACGAAACATCAGCCGCCAGCGTCGCCGTTCGGCCGCGACGATGTTCGGAGTTGTGCTGGCGCTCATCCTGATCGTCTCCGCCTTCGTCATGAACGACTCGATAAACGAAATCTTCACCCGCCAGTTCGACGAGATCGACCAGCGCGACCTCGTCGTGGTCCTCGATGGCGAGGCCGACGAAGCCACCCTTGCCGGGCTCACCGGCACCGACGGAGTCGTCGTCGCCGAGGCGTACATGCAGACTCCCGTGCTGTTCGGGAGCGAGGCAGGATTCGCGGCCCAACAACTCCAGGTGTACGAACCCGGGTCGCAAGCTCACGAGTTCGCTTCGGCGTTCACTTCCGATGGCGTGTTGTTGGGCCAAGCCGCACGCGACGATCTCGCCGTCGAGTCGGGCGACGTCATCGTCGTGACCCTTCCCGGGTTCGACATCGAATCCACTCTCACCGTGGCCGGATTCGTCGACGAACCGATCTCCGGGTTCAGCTACCTGGCCGTCGGCACATGGGTCTCGCTCACCGGAGCACCCCCACCAATGGCGGTGCTCACTCTCGAAAACGACGACACGCATGCTGAAGTACGTGCAGACCTGAGCGAGCACCCAGCTGTGGTTGCGGTCGAAGACCATGTCGCCATCGCCGAAGAGGCCGAATCGCTCCTCGCGGCGAGCCGCTTCTTCGTGGGTTTGATGCTGGTTTTTGCGATGGTCATGGCCGTCGCACTGATCTTCAACGCCATGACTGTCACGATCAGCGAGCGGGAGAGCGAGGTGGCCAATCTTCAGGCCAACGGTGTCGGAAGATCATGGATCCGACGCACCATCACCCTCGAGAACCTGCTCACTGCATTGGGCGGAATCATCCCCGGTCTGGTCGCGGGTCGAATCCTGGGAGCGGCCTTCCTGGCCCAATTCTCCACCGCCCAGTTTCGGTTCGAACCCGGTATCACCACCACATCGCTGATGGCGAGTGTCGGCCTCATCGTGGTAGCGGCCCTAGTGGCGCAGGTGCCGGGACTCCGTAGCTTGTTCCATCTCGATCTGGCCGCGAAGGTACGGGAACGCGGGGTGTGACAGCGCGGGGTGTGACAGCACAGTACGGGTGCGGACGAGTGAGCGCGCGAAGATCAGTGGAACGCACCGACCTCGAACAGGGTTCCAGAATCAGGCCATGGCAACTACCGCTATCTCAACTTCCCTACGGGGCCGCGCTCTGCTCAACGAGCCTGGTCTCAACAAGGGCACCGCCTTCACGATCGATGAGCGACGCCAGCTCGGCATCGACGGACTCTTGCCCTCCCGCGTGGAGACGATCGTCGAACAGTCGATGCGCGACCGCGACAAGTACGACCGGCTCCACGACGACATGGAGCGACACATTTTCCTTCGGGCGCTCCACGACGCCAACACCGTGCTGTTCTACGCCCTGGTGGAGGACTATCTGGCCGAGATGCTGCCCGTGCTCTACACACCGACAGTCGGGCTCGCCTGTCAGGAGTTCAGCCACATCTACCGCCGGCCCCACGGCCTGTTCCTGAGCTACCCGGATCGCCATCGCATCGCTGAGCAACTCGATGAAGTCGAGGGCGACATCGACGTGGTGGTGGTCACCGACGGGCAGCGCATTCTCGGACTGGGCGACCTCGGTGTTGGCGGTATGGGCATTCCAATCGGAAAGCTCTCGCTGTACACCGCGGCCGGTGGCCTCGACCCGCAACGGTGTCTTCCCGTCTTCCTCGACGTCGGCACCGACAACGAAGAGCTGCTCGCCGACCCGCTCTATCTGGGCTGGCGCCACGAGCGAGTCACCGACTATCAGTACGACGAATTCATCTCGACCTTCGTCGAGGCGCTCTCCACTCGATTCCCGGGCGTGTTGTTGCAGTGGGAGGACTTCGCCGGCCACCACGCCACCCGGCTACTACATCAATACCGAGACCAAATCCTCAGCTTCAACGACGACATCCAGGGAACGGCTGCGGTAGCGCTGGCAGCAATCCATGCCGCGGTCATTGCCAAGAACTCAACCCTCGCGGAGGAATGTGTCCTGATCGTGGGCGCGGGCTCCGCGGGCAACGGTATTGCCGGGATGCTGAGAGATGCCCTGGCTTCGGAGGGCATCGCCGACCCCGCCTCGAAGATCTATCTCACCGACACAAAGGGGCTGGTGCACGACCGTCGCACCGACCTTGCCGACTACAAGATCCCCTATGCCCAAAAGTGGGAACGCGTCGGCGACTGGGCCGACCCGGATGGTCCGACATCACTGGCAACGGTGATGGAACACGCTCGACCAAGCATTCTCATCGGCGTTTCGGGGCAGCCCGGAATCTTCACCGAACCGATTGTGCGATCGATGGCCGCGGCTCACGAACGGCCCATCATCATGCCCCTGTCCAACCCCACCGACCATACCGAGGCCACTCCGCAGGATCTCCTCACCTGGACTGACGGGCGGGCGCTCATCGCAACCGGTAGCCCCTTCGACGACGTCGTTGGCAATGGCGTCGTTCACCGCATCTCCCAGGCCAACAACGTGTACGTCTTCCCTGGCCTCGGGCTCGGGACAATCGCCGTCAACGCCACTTCGGTCACCGACGGAATGTTGTTGGCGGCGGCGCGCGCCGTGGCCGACGATGACCCCGACCGACACCCCGGATCGACCATGGGAATTCTTCCTCCGCTCGAGAGCATCCATGCCGTGAGCCGTCGCATCGCCCGTGCGGTTGGTCGTGCTGCTGTGGCCGAGGGTGTCGCCGAGCCCATGGACGAAGCAGAAATCGACCGGCGCGTCGAAACACGATGGTGGCGGCCCGAATACGCCCAGATCAATCACTCAGACAAACCCTCGGGCTCATGAACTCCGAAGTCCACGACGATCTGCCATCCAACCAGTTCCTCGCTCCCGAACTCGTAATCACCGAGATGGCCGAGGTGGGCTCCCGCCGGGCGATAAACCGCAGCCCGGGCGAAGTGATCGTGCTCAGTGTTCTCGCCGGAGGATTCATCACCATCGGCGCCCTGTTCAGCACCCTCATCGCCACCGGCACCGAAAACGAAGGCGTGCAACGCCTCCTGGAAGGATTCGGCTTCTCGGCCGGCTTCTTCGCGGTTGTCCTGAGCGGCACCCTGTTGTTCACCGAGGTCAACGTGGAGATGCCCGCCACCCTGCTGTCAGGCGGAGCCCGCACCATCGCGTCGCGCGTCGCCCGGCTCTGGATCCTCGCCGCCATAGGCAACTTCATCGGAGCCATCCTGGTGGGGCTCGCAGTCGACGCCTCCCAGGACTACTCCGAAGAGTTCCGCCATCTCCTCGGTGAGATCGCTGACGCCAAGATGCGCTACCGCGAAGTGGGTGGCACCAAGGGTTGGTCCCAGGCGGTCCTGTCCGGTGTGCTGGGAAACTGGCTCGTCGGTATGGCGGCGTTCCTGTCGGTCATGGGCCGCACCATCATCGGTAAGTACATCCCGATATTGCTGATGGTGTCCGCATTCGTCGCGGCCGGCTTCCTCCACAGCCCCGCCAACATGGCTTTCTTCTCGCTCGCCCAGCCCGACGGCCTCGGCCCGGGGTGGGGCGCAGCCATTGGCTGGAGCATCGCCCCTGCGGCGATCGGCAACATCCTCGGCGCCTTCTTCCTGGTCGCCCTGCCCTTCTGGGCACTCAACAATCGCCGCAAGAACACTCTCTGAGAGGTCTCGAACAATGCAACTGGGAATGGTCGGTCTGGGCAGGATGGGAGCGAACCTGGTGCGTCGGCTCATGGCCGCCGGGCACGAGTGTGTCGTTTACGACATCCACTCCGAGACGGTCGAGGAACTCGCAGCCGAAGGAGCGATCGGCGCCACATCGTTGCAGGACCTCGCCGACAAACTCGTGGCCCCGAGGGCGGTGTGGGTCATGGTTCCGGCCGGCCTCACCGGCCGGGTCATCGCCGATGTGGTGGAGGTTCTGCAGCCCGACGACATCGTGATCGACGGTGGCAACAGTCACTACCACGACGACATCGAGCGAGCCACGAACCTCGCCGAAGTAGGCATCCATCATGTAGACGTGGGAACGAGCGGAGGCGTCTTCGGACTCGAAAGGGGTTTCTGCCTGATGATCGGTGGAGAAGATCACGTCGTCGCCCATCTCGATCCGATCTTCCTGGCCCTGGCCCCCGGCGTGGCGGCCGCCGAACGCACTCCCGGCCGCGAAGGCCCGGCCGGTCCCTCCGAGAACGGCTATCTGCACTGCGGGCCGGCCGGTGCCGGGCACATGGTGAAGATGGTGCACAACGGCATCGAATACGGTGCAATGGCCGCCTACGCCGAAGGCCTCAACATCCTGCACCACGCGGGGATCGGCGCCCAGTCGCGCGAGCACGACGCCGAGACCACCCCACTTCGCAACCCGGCCCACTATCAGTACGACATCGACATTCCCGAGGTCACCGAAGTGTGGCGGCGCGGGAGCGTTGTTGCATCCTGGCTCCTCGATCTCACCGCCGCCGCCCTCAACGAGGATCCACAACTCGATGGTTTCGAGGGTCGGGTCTCGGACTCCGGAGAGGGCCGGTGGACCATCCAGGCCGCAGTCGATACCGGAGTCCCGGCCCACGTGCTCACCGCCGCCCTCTACGAGAGGTTCAGCTCCCGGGGTGAGGCCGACTACGCCGACCGGGTTCTGTCGGCGATGCGCAAACAGTTCGGTGGCCACGACGAGAAACGTTCATGACGTCGGATCACTGTGCCGACGCTCTGGTGCTGTTCGGCATAACCGGAGATCTGGCCACCAAGAAGCTCTACACGTCGCTCTACAACCTCGCTGCCCGTAATCTCCTCCCGCCGGTGGTGGTGGGCGTCGCTTCTACGGAATGGGAGATCGACGCCCTCCGCGACCACATCCGGGCCACGCTCGTCGCCCGTGGTGTCGACATCGACCAGACCACTTTCGACACACTCTCTCGCGCGCTGCGGTATGTATCGGGCGACTACCGCGACCCCGACACGTTCAGCAGGCTCGCCACCGAGGTGGGCACTGCCGCCCTCCCGGTCTCCTACCTCGCCATACCGCCATCGCTGTTCGGTGATGTGGTCGAAGGGTTGGC
>Ga0255047_10000687_pt1 | contig 27431 bp, 38 predicted proteins | sample JV7_2_1_MG_FD_183640 | JGI IMG/M metagenome (GOLD analysis project Ga0255047, IMG submission 183640) | Seawater microbial communities from Jervis Inlet, British Columbia, Canada - JV7_2_1 | ecosystem: Environmental > Aquatic > Marine > Inlet | place: Canada: British Columbia | collected 2016-10-06
CGACGGTGGTGCGTTGTGCATCGAGTGCGGTAACGCTGTCGAGCCGTGCGCCGACTGTGGACGGCCAGTCTCCTACGACTACGGGCGCGAGTGTTACGTCCACCTAGACGATCCTGAGGTGGGATGTTTCTTGCATGCCGGCTCGAAGGAGTGCCCGCGGTGTAAGGGCAGCGGGACGGTTGGATCGCCTGGTTTTCTGATGCCGTGCGACTTCGATGGGGTCGACGAGGACGGCGAGTGGTATTGTGACAACGGCGCTATTGGGCGCCATGACGAAAGGGTAGAAAGTGGAAACTGAAACGAAGAGGATGACTTGCGACGATTTCATCGCCGCACTCAAGCGCGAGGACTTCACGTCCGAGGACTTGATGAACATCGCTAGGTGGGCCAAGAGGGAAGAGGTCCGCCTATCGAAGAAGGGCATTGTCGGTGCGAAGAGGGGCGACACGCTCCTCCTTCACGAGGGTGGCTGCACGGTGCGGGTCACGCTTATGAAGGTGAACCGCACGAAGGCTGAGGTTGACCTTCTAGAGGACTTCAAGGGGTGGTCTGCGGGCGATCCTGTGAACTGTCCGATAGCTATGCTGACTCGTGAGGTGACGGCATGAGTAGCGGGACCGTACTGATACGAGTCGAGGACAACTACGGGACGCCTTCGGCCTATCCAGCGAATGAGAACGGGCGCCTGTTTTGCGCCATGACGGGGTGTCTGACGTTGCGGCCGTCGGACCTTAAGCGCGTGCAGGCGTTGGGGTTCGAGGTCGTGATCGAGCGGCGTGATGATGCCGAGGTTCTCGAGTCGTTGGGGGTGGCATCATGAGTGCCGATTGGGCGGGCTGGATCGTGCTGCATGCGATGCTGTTCACGGCGTTCGTCGCCGGCGGCATTTGCCTGGTGGCTGTTGGCGCTCGGGTTGGTGCGCGGTGGCTGCTGCGTAGGTGGTTTGCACGGTGGTAGCTCTGAGGTATCTAAACCTCTACGCGGGGATCGGCGGCAACAGGGCGCAGTTACCCGCCGATGTTGAGGTGGTGGCCGTCGAGCTTGACGAGCGCGTGGCCGCTGTCTATTCGGAGCTGTACCCCGACGACGAGGTGGTAGTGGGTGACGCCCACCAGTACCTGCTGGAGCATGGCGCTGACGACTTCGACTGGGTCTGGTCGTCGCCGCCCTGCCAGTCGCATTCGCGGATGATGAAGGCTACGCGCCACCGGCTGCGACGCTACCCCGATATGGCGCTGTATCAGGAGATCCTGTTTTGCCAGCATTTCGTGAAGGTGCCGTGGGTGGTCGAGAACGTAGCGCCCTATTACGAGCCGCTGATAGCGCCGACGGCGCGTGTGGGCCGGCACCTGTTCTGGTCTAGTGCGCCGTTTGAGGTCGAGGACATCAAACGCCCCGCTGGGTTCATCAATCAGGCCACGCTGGCCGGCAAGCAGGTTCTCATGGATTGGTTGGGGATTCATTTCAAGCAGAACGTGTACCTCGATGGCAATCATTGCCCAGCGCAGATCCTGCGAAATGCTGTGCATCCGCGGATCGGCAGGTCAATTTTCGATCAGGTAACAGCTCTCGATAGCGCCTAGAACCCCTACCCTCTAGGCGTGGTCGGCGTGCGGCCCCGTGTCCTCACCCCTCCGAGGATGCGGGGCTGTTGCGCGTACAGGGACTGCCCGTGTTGCCCCTATGGCGACGACTGTCGCACGGGCGTGCTACCATTATGCCAACATCTACGAGAAGGGTGAACGATGGAAGCCAAGATAGAAGAACCGACGAGGATTGCCGGCCCACAAGTAGGGGACGTGCTGGTCTCGAGCTGGGGTTACGACCAGACCAACGTGGACTTTTGGCGCGTGGAGGGACTCACAGCGAGCGGTAAGTCTGTCCGTATCGTGCCGGTAGCGCAGCGCGTGCACAGTTACTCGAAGGGCTGCGAGCATGTAGTGCCTGCCGATGCGGGGGCTTACCGGCAGTCTGGCAGCAGGACGACCCTGATCCGCTGGTACGGGCACGGTGACAGCCTGGCATGGTGCGTGAACGTCCCGAAGGGGTACAAGGTGACGGCTCACCTGTGGGGCGGTCAGCCTGTCTTTCAGACGGCCGCTGGATGGGGGCACTGATGTCCGAGCATCATCTTGACCGAGTGGTTTGGAGTCCACTCGAGGTGAAGAAGTACACGGTGGGTGATGTCGCTGCCGCCCTCGTATTCCTCCACAACGCTCGTCTACTAAACGATGACGAACTGAAACTATTAGCGCAGAAGGCCGAACGAATGTGGCCGGCGCACGCCCCGTCTGCGGAGGAACGGATCGCCGAACTTGAGGCTGAGATTCTGAGTCTCGAAGAAGCGAACGGGATTGACCGTGCGCGGTTGGCGGAACTGTCCGAGGAAGAAACGACGCCCTGCCCTGTCTGTAAGGGCATGCCACGCCGTCGCCGTGGGAACCCGTGCGAGCTATGCGGCAGCCGGCCTGCCACGTCGCGGGCACGGTACCAGGGCAGCCGCATGGGCACCCTGGCCTTTGACGAGTGGTCCGAAGTAACCAAGGAACGCGACGGGGAAGAAGCGGATGCCCTAGCGGAGTACCGCGAGAGCGAGCGGAGGGGCTACTGATGGCGACAGAAGCGGATCTACGGCGCGTGCTGGTCGACCGTCCACGGTGGATGGACCATGCCGCGTGCAAGGGGCAGACGGACTTGTTCTATGTCGAGGTGTCTGGTCCCCCACCCAAGAACGCCTCCCTGGTCTGCGAGCTGTGCCCCGTGACGCGTGAATGTCTCGGTTATGCCATCGCCAGGAACGAGCGGTTCGGAGTGTGGGGTGGCATGGCGCCTCGCAAGAGGCGTCGCGTAAGGGCACAGGTTCTGGCTGCAATCAAGAAAGGAACGTACCTGTGAAGCGGTGCGCCCATTGTGGTTGGACTGGAGAACAGTCGAGGTGGCCTCGGAACCTTTGCAGACGATGCTATGAGGATAAGGGCATCCGACTGCTGTACCCGACGAGGGACGGTAGGGCCATGACCGAAGAAGAGAAGTCTCGGAAAGGTTGTGCCGTTAAGGGTTGCACTGAACCCTTCAGGGCTAATGGGTATTGCGCCCGCCACAACAACCAGTTTATGGGGCATGGTGACCCTTTATGGGAACACCCTAATGAGACTAAGCGTAAGGGCCGCAAAGAACGATTAGAGAAACTTGCCTTAGGGGGGATGAAGGAATGCTTTGACTGTGGACAAGCGTTACCTTTTGATTCGTTTACCTCCAGCGTGAGAGGGTCAGAAGAGGCGAAGAAGTGGGATCATGGCGCTACGAACCTGTCTACTTATTGTCGAGACTGTGAGCGGGCCATGCAGAAGAAGTACAAGGAAGAACGACCCTGGTGGCATAGCTACGTCGCTTGGAAAGCAAAGATCAAAGCCAACTACGGGATAACCGACGAGGATTATTGCCGCATGTGGGTAGAGCAGGAAGGCAAGTGCAAGATTTGCGGTACGTCAAACTACGGTAAAACAAACGGGAAGTTTGGCCGAGAGTGCGGCGTGTTCTGCGTCGACCATTGCCACAAAGCGGGCAACGTGCGCGGGCTGCTCTGCGCTGACTGTAACCGTGGGCTGGGATCTTTCTCGGATGACGTAACAGCCCTTCAAGAAGCTATTAACTATTTACTGGAGGCGGCATGACTCAGGCAGCGGATTGGATACAGGCCACGGCGACGTGTAGGCAGTGCGCCAGGGATGACACGGTGAGCGTGCCAGCCGACCGGTACGCCCAGTGGCGTGCCGGCGGGGACGTGCAGCAGGTGTTCAGGAACCTGTCGCCCCAGCAGCGGGAGATCCTGATCGGTTCCGACATGACACGACCGTTTCCGTATTACTTGTGCAAGACGTGCTGGGATTTGACTGTCCCAGGGGAAGAGGAATAATGATTATCTTGGCAGGGCTGCTAGCCATCGTGTACGGAGCTGTCATTGGTTGGCTCGTTCGAGACATCATGGCGTATCGTCCACCCTCCAGACGCAAGAGGATTGCCCTCAACAAGTATTGGCAGTCCTGGCCTGCCATGATCAAAGACCTACGCAAGGTAACGAAGCCGTAGTATGCTGTTAGTGGGACAGCGTACCTGTTGAAGTAATGAGACCTGTTATGATTCGACTGTTCCCTCGTCCGCCTTTTACTACCCTTTCAGGCGGGCGGGGGAACTCTAATGAAAGGGCACAACTATGATTGATGACCACCACCACCGTCCCCAGCTACGAGTGCTGACAGAGGTAGATGGGGCGCCGCGTGCGCGTATGACTGATTCGCTGTTTGAGATCAGCCGCCTGTTTGAGCTGCTGTCCCAGCAGTTTGAACGACTGTTCGTAGCGTGGTCTGATGAACTCCACGGCGAGCCAGACGACTCCCAGTGACACCGTACCGTGAACAGGGGGCAGGGTGACATGGCTGTCACCATTGAGAAGCAGACCGTGTACCTCGGGGCAGGTTTGAAAAGCACAGGCTGGATCGTGTGGGATGCCGGCGTTCAGGTCGGATGGGCCAGCGACCGTGACGCAGCGCTTCTACGGGCACACAACATTCAAGAACAGCAAGAGCACCGAGATGGGGAATAATGAGCGAAGGTCACCTCTTTCTACCTGGCTTCGCGGAGCTGCAATCCACCCTGGTGTCGTTGAAACCCAGGGATCGTATGCGGATGCGAACCATGTTGGAACGCGACCTACAAGCACTGCGGTCGAAGCTGTCTGATGCCCGCGAGGATGACATTGCAGGGCTTGTGAACAGTGGCACGCACAGTCAGGCTGAGGTGGGGCGCTGGGCCGGCGTGAGCCGGTCCCGTGTCGCAAAGATTCTGCGGGCACGGGAGAAGAGGTTGCGCGATGGTGGTTCTATCTGATATATCTGATGATGGCCCCCTGGGGCCATCTTCTGATATCTGATATCAGATACGGATTGTCACTGACTGTCACACCCCTCATCTAAGGTGTGGGCATGATCGAACACAGATTCCGACAGTCATGGTTGAACACTTTCCTAGCGTGCCCTGAACAGGCCCGCACTATCCGCAACGGGACCGCCATCGACGTGGCCGGCAGCAAGGCAGTGCGCGGCACCGCCGTGCACGCCGCCATCGAAACGGCGCTGTTAGCCCGCATGGCCGGTCAGGAGCTGACCGTCGACACCCTCATCGAGGCTTTCCACTGGTCGTGGGACAGCCTCGTCGGCACCATCGGCAAGTGGAACAAGGAGGCCACCACTCCTGAGACAACCATCCCGATGGGCGAAACCATGGTCAACGTGTGGTACCAGGAAGTGTTCCCGTACCTGGCTCCTGTAGGTGTCGAACAGTACTTCGAGTTTGTTCTCTTCGAGAATGAGGCCCGACGCATCACCCTGACTGGTACCCGCGACCTTGATGAAGCAGACCTGACATGGGATTGGAAGACAGGCCAGCATGACCGCGAGTATCTGATCCGACGCAACGACTTGCAGTCAATGATCTACACGCTGGCTCGCGCCCATGAGCGTGGCGACCTGGAGTCACCGCAACCGTTCAGGTACTGCTACCTGACCAACGGTGAGGTTGAGATCATCGACGTGACCCGCACCCCTCAGGACTGGGCTGCACTGGTCCCGTTGTGCAACAGCATCGCTGACACAATCGAGGCGAAACTTCCGTCATGGCCGATGCGCTATGATGGCTGGAAATGCAGCGACGACTGGTGTCCCAACTGGGCCAACTGTCGAGGAAAATATCTAGGTGTCGGCTCCAAGCCGGCGAACTGGTAACCAACCAATCCCGAAAGGGGAGAAGAAAATGAGTAACAGAGATAGGGCCATCATCGCCCAAACATCAGCGAAGGTGGCAGGGGAGCTGTGCCACGGCAAAGGCATGGCGGGTCTCAACGAGTACCTGGCCTGCTCGGAGATGGTCTTCAACGACATCCTTGAACATGCCGGCGAAGTCGGTGCGGCGACACCGCCTGCTGCCGTCGCACCAGCGGTGCAGGGAATACCAGCACCACCAGTCATGGCTGCTGCGGCACCACCTGCCGCTCAGGTACAGGCAGCGTTCCCAGGTGCCGCCATTGTTGCCGCCCCTGGTGGCGATGTGATGGCACCAGCAGCGATGCCGTTCCCTGCACCAGCGGCAGCGAAGCCGGCTGCGGGTGCCCGCAAGAAGATGCAGCTCGACGGCAACGGGTTCGTCACCGATGGTCGACAGGCCGCATGGAACGTGGCGTTCCTGTGCGCTGGTCAGAAAACTGATGACGGCAAGGTTGTCGTCTTCGACAACAAGCGCAAGAAAGAATCAGGCGAGTGGAAAGCCAACGCTGCCGACTTCAACATTTCCGAGGCTGGTGCCACACTGTACGGTCTCGGTGCGAAGCGGATCGGTTTGTGGCTGTCGGATGCACCGACCAGCATCCAGGCGGGGGACGGTTCCATTGTTCCGTTCAACGCTGCCGACATGCACACACGCTGCGGTGGCTAAATGTCTGACCTGCCGGCGCCTCTCTCCCCAGCGGAGATAGTCGCCCGACTGGAGGGGGCGTCCTCGGATCACACCGAGGGCGCCCCCAACTACAAGTACATTGAACCGACCGCTACAGCGTTCGACTCGTTCGTGGATTACGTCCGCAACGATGACGGTCGTTTCCTGCTTGGCTTCCCCGAAGTTGACCTATGCATGCGTGGTCTTGCCCGTGGCGAAATGCTTCTCGTTGTAGGCCATTCGCACAACGGCAAATCTCAGGTGTTGTACAACTCGATAGTCAACGCACTACTCAACACCAACGGTCACGTCCTGCTGTTCTCCCCTGATGAACCACGGGAACTGGTGGCGCAGAAACTGCATTGCATTGCTTTCGGCCGCAACGGCCAGGAACTAGAAGAGCAAATCAAAGCTGGTGACGAAGCGGTGCTGGAAGAGGTTCGTTCAGCGTCGCACACACTGTTCGACAGGATCCTCATCAACGATGGTGCATTGACTTTCACTGAAATGTCGAACGCTTTGAAAGAAGCGCAGGACTACTGGGGGCGGCACCCTGACTTCGCCATGGTTGACTACCTTGAACTTCAGCCTGGAGAATCAGACCACACAGGTGTGGTTGCTAAGGCGCAGGGGTTGAAGCGGTGGAGCAAAGAGGCTTCGATCCCGTTAGCGGTCGTGCATCAGGCTGGCCGAGGGTCAGGTGACAGGCACAAGCCGGCAGCGATCACTGCCGGCAAGTACGGTGGTGAGCAGGAAGCTCTAGCGGTACTCGGTGTGTACCGCCGTCGTGACGACCCGACTCTCTCCTACCTGGAGAAGTGCTACCACTCGGTGTCGGTCAACATTCGGATCACGAAAAACAAGAGGCCACCCAACAAGCTTGGTGACTTTGAATACTTTCTGTGCCCGCATACCGGTCAGATTCGTGCCTACCGTGACGACGATATCCCACCCGATGACAGGTACATGCGGTGAGTTACGACGTTGCCCTGGTCGAAAAGTTCTGTCACCTGTTCCGAGGCAACGCCCTGGCGAAAGAAACAGCCGATGGTGGTTTCCGACCGTGGCGTGACGAGGACGGCACACCGTTCCGAGCGAACGGGGCATTCTTTCAGGAAGCGATCCTTGATCACCTGTGGGGCCAGCATCACCTCGGCGTGTACCCACTCATGGAGGTTGAAGGCTCACCGAGCTGCAACGTCGGATGGTTGGCTGTCGACTGGGACGAAGGCGACATTTCTCTCGTTCACGCAGTCAACGTCAGGGAACTACTCGCCGAGATGGGTGTCGTGTCGTGGGTTGAAGCATCACGGTCAAAGGGGTACCACCTGTGGGTATTCCTTCAAGAAGACATTCCTGCACAACTCGGTCGCAACGCCATGTTTGCTGCATGCCAGATAGTTGACTCCCCCACTAAAGAGGTGTACCCGAAACAGGTCACGATGCCCGCCAAGGGCTTCGGTAACGGAATACGCCTCCCATATGCGTTAGGACGCCCGCAGGGCCGTCAGGAGGCTCTACGGCGGTCTGAGGGCAACCTGTCCCTGGAAGAGTTCACTGCTTTAGCATCCGATTCGATGACGACACGCCAACAGATCGTCAAAATAGCGTCCCTTTACCAGCCGCCACCATCGACACGACCAATCATCACCCCCAAGTTCACGCAACGACGCGTCGACGCAGACTTCAAGTTCGTTGCCAGAGACATCTGGGACCAAGGCCCAACCCACAATGATCGCAGCCTCGCCTTGTTCTCGTTCGCCTGCTCCCTGTTCCGTCAGCTCTACTCACCTGACGCTGTCCTCGAATGGACCCGTCAATGCGACCTGAAATGGGGGCAGAAGTTCGCAGCCCGTGGAGCGAGCGGCGAACAACAGTTACGCAAACTCGTTGATGACGCCGGCAGCAAAATGGGTCGATGACCTACGGGTTCAGGATCCCTGGACGACCCAAATCCAAGAGCCGGCCACGGTTCGCCAAAGGCCGTGCATACACCGATAAGAAAACCCTTGACGCCGAGAAACGTATAGCTGAACTATACGACGGCCCCTACTACGAAGAACCAGTCTCAGTCACAATGACATTCCATCCCGACTGGACTGATGTCACCATCACTCCACTTGATGAAGCAGTGTCACCCCTCACCGCCGACGCATCCAATCTGTGTAAACTAGTCGAGGACGCACTCAACGGTGTCGCCTACCCCGACGACAGGCTGATCCAAATGCTTCTAATCAAAAAGATTCCACGGTGAGTTTCGCCGACCTGTCATGGGACCAACGGTACGGCGCCATGGGTGACGAAGCCGAAGGCGCATTCGAGGAACGCACCGACGGCTGGGCACGCCTGGGATTCAACAAGCCACCCTTCTCGATACAAACATTGCCGCTGTTTCTGCGGTACACCCCCGACTACGTCACCGTCAACACACTCATTGAAGTAATGGGTTGCGGCAAAAACGGTCTCAAACTGAAACAAGAAAAACTGTCAGCGTTAACCATGTGGGACGGGCAAATGCCCGTCTGGTTGTGGATCTGGTCAACACCGAAACAAGAATACGCATTCATTCCATTAAAGACAATCATGAAGCTCATCGACAAGGGTGACGCGACCCCAGGGTCGTTCCGAGAGGGTAAAGCATACTACGGCTTCAAGCCGTCCCTCTTCCCTTGGAGCAACGGTAGTGACGAGTGATGGCCGCCGCAAAGAAGCATTATACGACCCACTGATCCCCCCCATCGGTGGACGACGACAAGTTTCCGCATTCGGTCGGTCATTCTCACCCACAGAAGCACTCATGGGCTGCGCCCCACCCGACGACCCCGAAGAATCAGTTATAGAACAGTTGGCTCTACGCGAAGCTTTAGCCGACGCACTCGACACCCTGGAGGAAGATGACCGCTGGCTTTTCGACATGCTTATTGTTGTTAGGTTGTCTCTGCGTTTTGTTGGCCGTGTTATTGGAATGCCTAAAACAACTGTGGCAAGAAGACGCGACAAAATCATCGCGAACCTTAGAGACATCCTCAACGACGACCCCGTCGTCCGAGAACGATTAGGTCAGTGGTGGTTTAGTCCAGAGGATCAGGCGGTGTTGCTTCCACGCAGCAAGTAACAAACTGCATCCATTTCTCCAACCAGATCAGCACTTCTTTCTGAGCCAACCAGTTGCCATTCTCGGCTTCTTCCCAGGCGCACAACAAAGCGATCACCTCGTCAGTGTCGAACACTGTCAACACCCCGAGGCGTTTACCGTTCCATTTAGCGTGGGTGCCGTCCTGAACATCGAAGATGCCGCTGGTCCGCTCCAGCTCCGTGGCGATACCCTCCTGCAGGTCATGCCTGACAGAACTAGCGAACCATGAAGTCCACGCCGACTCGAAATCGAGCGGGACTTTTTCGCTCACGACCCGAGTCGTTCCTTAGCCAGCGTCTTCACCGCTGACAGCAACGCTGAAGCTGCCGCTATCACGGCAGTACGAATCGTTGACAAATCACCGATAACGAGAACGGCAGCGAAAGCCTGGACTGCTGTCCACGCTGCACGCTCACCCCATGTTCCCCAAGAAAACTTTGATGCAGTAGTCACTTACCCTTCTTTCCGCGACCAGCCTGTGAATAGGCGATAGCCGCTGCTTGATCTTTCGGGTAACCCTCACCGATAAGTTTACCGATGTTGTGCGACACAGTCGCACGATCAGACCCTCCCTTAAGAGGCACTGTCAGTAACGAGGCTTCGGGCGTTTCTTACCCTTCACACCCACCGTCAGTCCCGCAGGGCCTTGCGTGCCGACTCTCTGGAAGGACCGGCAGGCGGTCGGAAAATGGATCCGCTCGTAGTCTCAGTGACTAGCACAGCGGCAGCCTTCACGGCCTTCGGAGTTGAACCATCTCTCATAGTGTCCTACTTCCCGAACGGTCGGCCACCGCTGTTAGCGTTGCCGAGACTGGTGGAACGCAAATAGGAGGCAGCCATCTTCGCCTTCTGCGACATGTCCCACATGTTGAACGAAGACGTTGAATCGTAGAGCTGTTCGTCCTGCGACCCGAATGTTTCCTCGAATGTACCGTAACCTTCGCCTTTGGGCATATGAAAGCACCTCCTACAAGAGGAACAAAGCGTCCCATGTCGAACCATCAACAGCCCCATCAGGTCGCAGAAACCCCAACGCCCGCTGAAAACTTTTCACCGCAGCCTTCGTTTTCGCCCCGAACACGCCATCGATGCCGCCAGGGTCATGACCACGATCCTTCAACCGGCTCTGCGCCAACTGCACCAACTGGCCCCTGGAACGGCGACGCCTCGACAACGGCGCATCATCCAAGCCGGCACCCAAAGCACGCAGATACCGTGCAATACCTTCAAAATCTATAGTCGACGGGTTGCCATCATAGATGACACACCCGTTCTTCAACCATGCGTACAGCTCCGAACCAGGGCAGGTCGTCGCCGCCAAATCCTGATGCCCTTTCAACCACAATCTCCCCCCGTAGCGGGCCTGAATATCTTCAATGACTTCAGTGATACTTATGAGGGCGACCTCAGGGAGCTTCTTGCCCCCATAGCCTGTGTAACAGATGCTCTCTGTTTTAAAGTTGTAATGCTTGGTGGCGCCAGAAACGATCCCTGGGCCGCGCCCCTCGTAAATCACTCCGCGTTCGTCAACGAGCCAGTTGTAGGCAATCGCATTCCAACCTCGAGTGTCCATGTGGTACCGCTCATAGGCTCGGACTGCGGCCACGCCATCAGGTGGATTCGCGACGCCAGAGTGATGAACGACTATTCCCACCACACGGGAAGAACGCAGCCGTGAAAACGACCGCTTCGGTGGCCTAGCATGCCAATCAGTGCGTGAGATAAAGTCCATCAACCTAACCCGCTTCCGTCCCAGCGAGTCTAGACGTTGCGGACCTCAATATCGATCATGCGTTTCATGTCGTCAGTCAAGTCACGCTGCATGCGGATCAACTGGTTGCGTTGCTCCTCAGGCGTGTTCGCCCGCAGCCCGCCACCAAACATGGTCGACATGAACGTCGTCATCCAACGCTTCTCATACTTCTCTTCGCCAGGCATGAGGCGACGCAGCCGCCCCATGAATGGCATCATCTGATCCAAGATGTACAGGTCGGAATCAGTCATCTTCCATTCGCCCTTACGGTTCTTCTCAGCTTTCCCCAACCCGCCGAGGATCGGCATCAAACCAGGAATGTTCGCATACGACGGTGGCACATTCTGGAAGCGACCCTTCAACGGCAGGTCAGCGAAGAACTGTTTGCCGGCCCACAACTCGATGGGCAGCTTCGCATACGGGAACGCCGATTCGGCAACCATCCTGGTCACCATGTCCAACGGCTTGATACCCGTGATCGGTCGGTCATCTGACCGCATCCAACGATTCAAATCTTTGAACGGCAAGTCGGGCAGAACGTAGAGCTGTGATCCGTCCATCCTCCACGGCAAACGAATACCAAGGTTCTCCATGAAATAATCGGGGACAACCCCTTCAGCCTCACTGGCGTACTCCAGTTCACCCTTGATCTGGCGCAACCTGGACCACGCTGCCGGCCGGTTCCCGACCGATTCAACCAACACAGGCAGAATATTTTTCTGCCATTTCCAGAAAGGAATCACCATTTTGATCTTGGCTTCGGTCGGTGTCAGCTCGCTGTAATCGAAATGGTATTTACGGATCGCCTTCCACGCCTCATCAAGAGTGCCTCCACCCTCCATGATGTGACGCCCTGCCGTCATACGCACCATGAACTCGGCTTCAGTGTTCGCTGCCCGCACCGCCTTGAACGGCCAGAAATGCGCCCGCAACGGATTCCAGGTTCCCATCGAAGACATGGCGGACTTCTCCGCCACCTCGATAGCGGCCTGACCACCACCAGCGATCCCCGACCGCTCTATCTCATTGAAGATTCGCCAATCCCGATCAGTGGCGTTACGAAACACGCCTCGTACCCCAGCGAGCCTGATCGGCTGGCCTGTCTCAACCGTCTTCCATGCCAGATAGGCGCTACCTGATCCGAGGTGGCCGGCCACCGGCCGGTCAATAACCCTCCCCGTCCTCTCCGCCAGATCCTCAAGATGCTGGAGGTACTTCTTGTCCTTAGCGGCATCAATGGACGACTTCATCGCCATGCGCCGCATCGCTGAAGTCTTCGCATGCTGACCCATCTCAACACCCAGAATCTGAGAGTTGATCCAAGTGGCACCCATGATGTTACGAATCACAAACCCAGGAGTAGCCACCGCCTGAGCCTTCCAATAGTTCAACAACGACCGATACCCCTTCGACCAGTCAGCCATCGCACTGGCACTATTGAGTTTCGCAGCAGCCAGAGTCGCCGCAGCAAACAGGTCAGCGGACTCCTTCATGTTGACCGCCGAATAGCCCTTCAACCACGGCCCCGTCAACTGGTTCGACAACGCCTCGTTGTACGCATGCTGAAAACCCTGCATGTTGCGTTCCTGATTCAGGGCACGCAACGCATCCTCCTGGCTGTCGGCTGCGGAGATGCGCCGGCCAAGCTCCGTTGACCGTCGGGCACGGCTCATCTCCAACTCGAGTTCCATCGCCTGCTCTTTGGCGGACTGTAGGTACTTCTGCTGGTTGAACAAATCGTCAGGGGTCAGTATGTCCTTCTGAGCGATCAGACGGGCCTCTTCCAGCCCACGCTCCAGATCGGGTGCAATGCCCTGCCACTTCTCCGCTGCCGCCTTGGCTTCCTCCAACGCCTCGCCGTACAGGCGGGCGTGACCCAGGGTGCCTGCCTCCGCCGTAGCGACCTTCTCAGCAATGTAAACCAGATCAGGCAGATCCCCCGCAGCGATCTGGGCGTTGACCGCCCGCAGAAAGTCATCATCGGCGGCATGCAGATACGCCGTCGACCCCGTCAGGTTGTCGAGATCAACCCACTCCGAATACTTCTTGGCCCACACCTTCATCTCAGGAAGAATCGAAGATGGAATCGTCCCAGTCTCCAACGTCTTGACGAGCTGACGGCCAGCCCTGACAGTTCTGTCGTTCAACGCTGCCCGACCCATCAAACCATTCATCTGAGCCAACGCAGACTCCATGACCGTGATGTTGCGGTTCACGGCCTTCAACTCTGCGTAACCCCTGGTGCCGGCCTGCTTCGCCGCAGCATCCACACCAGCAACGAGCTGGCGTAGACGCATCACCTCGGCACCGATCTCGTCGGCGAACCCGCCGTACTGCTCCATGACCCGCGCCCACCCCTCAGTGGGCAGCGGCGTCAACGAATCGAGACTCTTGATTGCTGCCTGAAGTTCCTTCGGCAACCATGTTGCCTTCCCCGAGGTGAGACCCTCGACAGAACGCATCGCAGCGTTGACACGACGCCCCAGTTCAGGCGCCAAATCCACAGGCAACGAAGCAGCCTTCACGCCACCCACACCACCAACCCCAGCAGCAGCCTCATCAACCTGCCTCAACCGAGCCGCACCGACACGACTCGCATCAATCTTGCCCTCAAACTGTTTGATCGTCCCACCGTCACCAGCAATACCCCTGAACCGGCTAGCAAGATCCATGCGGATAGCCCCATGGGCATCCGTCCTCGCAATCAGACCGATGTTCTCCATGCCCCGCAACACATTCTGGACATCAACCCCCTGTGCCATGTCCTTGATGTATTTCTGCACAACCTCATGGAAGTCGTTGGAGAAAATCTGCTTGTATTCGTTCTTGCCGAGAACCAGCTCGCCAATCTCGTCCATCTGGTCACGAACAGACTTGCCGGTCGCCCCAGGACCAGTCACGTTCTGCAACTGCTCACCCATCCACGTTTGCGAAAACCGTTTAGCAGCCACCTCCTCACCATGCAGGGCAACCATCTTCGTGTACTGCGACGGCGTGATGTACTCCCTGGCCTGCCACGGCGTCCCCCCGAGACCGCCACGTCCAGCGAACCTGACACCATCACCGCCAAGGATCTCCTTGCCGGCCGACGACAGGTAACGAGCCGCATACAAATCATCAGCGAACCCCGCCAGCGGTGTCCCCGCCAACTGCTCGTTCGTCAACCGGCGTGCATCATCCCACCATCCCAACAGCTCCTCATGGAACTTGGTGCCCCGCGCACCCAACCGTCGAAACGAATCAGGCAACTCAGGGTTCAGTAACCCATTCACCAATGTGGGCCTGTCAGAAGCCCTCATCATGTCTTCCCCCGAAATGCCCAACTTCTTAGCCTCCTCCACAAGCCGCATGGCCCCAGACCCCTCCTCAGGGACACCAGCAGCCTTCACAGCGGCCCTGTACCCGATAGGCGGCTTGCCTGGGGCACCCAGCAGGCGCCTCTTGAACGTCCCCGCTGTGATCGCCGCATTGTTGGCGACCTCTTCCATGTAGACCCCAGCCAACGCATCATCAGGATTGTCAGCCCACTTCATGGCCCGAATCGGGGCACGCGCATTCAACGCATTATCGAAACCCTTAGCGACCTTCTGCTGTGCCGCCAAACGGAACGCAAACCCTGGCAGTGGCGCCACCGCCTTCAACAGCGGTGTCGACCACGGCAACGTGAACGGCAACGTGATCGGCAAGCGGCGACCAAACGCCGCAGCCTGCATGATGTCATTATGCAACGCCTTCGGAATGCCACCCTTCAGCAGCATGTCAGCGACAGCGGTCTCGCCCTTCTTCAACAGCTTCATCGAATCAGCAATCTGCGGCGCATACTTCTGAACATCAAACGCCTTGTCGGGCAGAATAAACGAAGGAACATACTTGGCTCGCTGCGCTCGAGCAGCCTTGCCTACAGCACCACCCGTGGCGAAACTCAACGGCTTCTCCACGACGTGCCGACCCAACCGGCCCGTCCCAGGAATCGTAAACGTCAACCCTGTTTTAATCCCGATGTCTTCCAAAGCTTTACCAGCGGACAGAATCGACTTGCTTTTACTGACCCGTGCAGCGGCAGCCGTCAACTCGGCGGCCTTCGCCGGTGACGCAGCCAGACCAGACGCTTTCGTCAACGCCTTAACGACATCGTCAACCTTGCCCATGCCCTTCAACGCCCGAGGAACAGCACCCCAACCGCCAGTGGCGTACACAATCGGATCGAAGGCAATGTCCAGGCCGAGACCCAACGCCATCTCCGTTTTGCTTCCAGGCTCAATACCCAACTTGTCGGAGATACCTGTTTCACGCAGCACCTCAGACATGAGCATGTGATCGTTGGTTTGCTGCCACCAATCCACGGGAGAGGCACCGCCCTTGCCGCCCGTGAAGAACCCCTCAAACGGGTTCTTCCCCTTAAGGAGCTGGGTGTTGTAATCGATAACTTCCTTGACGCCTGAACGGGCCATTGCGCCACCGAAATCGAGAACATCAATCAGTTTCCCGAATACCCCCTTGAACCCGCCATCCTTCTTCTCAGGCTTCGCAAACCGTGTAATTGGCGTCCCGCCGATAGTCGGCGTAGTACGCGTCTGATGCTTGATCGGTTCCGACTGAACAAACGACTGCGGTGTTACACGCCCAAACGACCCTGGTGTAACAGCACCACCCTGAATAGCGTCAAGGATGCGTCTGCGGTCTGACTCCGCCACAGCTACTCAGCCCATGCGGGTGTAAGAATGTCTCCCGTGATAAGAGGATTCGTAGCCGCAGACGAAGTCAAATACGGGGTACCAAACTCATCGACACCGCCCACATCCACATAGAACGAGTTGCCCGCATTATCAACCATCTCGACCAGATTCACATCCGACCCACCGCCAGAGGCGCCAGGTCCAATCAGATGCTCCTCGATGTACCAATCCCTGTCCACAGGCACATCAACACCATCCACATTGACCATGATGTAATCCTCAGACATGCGCTGCGCCTCAGAAGCAGCACCCTCAGCCCGAGAAATCTCAGTCGACAACTCCGACCCAGCAATATCGCCCGAAGTCCCCTTCAGGCGCATCGCCGCCTCATGCTCACGCTGCAACCGGTTCTGCTCCCCAGTGAACGCCTGCTGCGACGCAGCCGCCTGAGCAATAATCCGCTGCTCCTGCGCCCGCTCCATGGCCCGCTGACGGGCAGCCCGCTCCGCCTGCAACGCAGCGTTGTAATCAGTGCGAGTGTAAATCCGATTCAGTTCACTCTCAGCAAACAGATCCGTCTTCCGCCCAAACATGGTTTCCTTCGACGCCTGCAACGCAGCCAACTCCTGCAAGTTGATTTCGCCACGCTCCGCAGCACCAGTAATATCAATGTCGGCCTGACGGTCAAACGTATCCAGATCAGCGGTGCTCTTACGTTGAGCAATGCTCTCCTCCAACTGGGAACGCATCGAGAACAGATTGTCCTCCAACGCCCTCCCAGCCACCGAATAAATCTCACTACCTCGCATCTGCCGATCAATGGCCTGCGCCGCTGAAGCATCCCGCAAACGGTTCTGCAATGTTTCCATCGACAGTTCCTGCGAGGTAAGCAAAGCCTGCGTTTCAGCCCCAGGCCCCGACGTGTAGGCAGCCGGTTCAATGCCCTGCGCCCGCAACGCCGCCTCAGCAGCCTCCAAACGGCCCTGCATCCCTGACCGTGCCCCAGCGAAACGGTTAGCCACCTGCTCCGCCATTGCCTGCTCCTGGCCGACACGGCCACCCTCAAGACCAGTGATCATCTCGATCAACGCAGCCTCATCGGCAGCCAACCGGCTCTCACCAGTCGTCTTAAACTCGTCAAGCCGCGCCGTCTGACGAGTTTCCTCCCCAGTCAAACCTGCCATGACCAAACTGTGACGCAACGATGTGCGCTGCGTCTGCAACGCCTCCAGCTCGGAGCCGATACGTCGCTGCTCCGCCGACGTGTCACCAATGCCGGCAGCCTCCATGGCTGCCAGCTCCGAATGCTTCTGTATGAGTCCCTGCTCACGGCTATTCAACGCCCCGACGGTCTCGTTATAAGCCGTCGCCGCAGCGTTCGCCCCCTCGACGTAATACTGGCTGGCGGCGGCCTCAGCCTGAGCAGCGGCCTGCTGACCCTGCTGCAAGATCGATGCCGCATAATCCTGAGAAGCCTGGCTGGCAGCCTCAGCACCCCGCATCTCCGCGCCGTAAGCGTCCTGCGCCCATGTGCGCTGCGAATCAAACATCTGCGAATACAAATCTGCCAGACCGCCACCGGCACCGCCTTGGCTCGATGCGTAAATCTGGTCGGCTACATTCTGGGCGGATGCCGGCGCACTAGTGGCACCTACCCCCCCTGGGTATGTGACCCCACCGCCGCCTAGGGCACCACCTGGGGCACCTGGGGCGCCACCACCTTGAGTCATGTCAGCGACAGCTTGTGCCACTGCTGCATCAGTACCGCCGCCATCGCCACCTTGGCTCCATGCCGGCTTTGACGGATCAAACAAGTAATCGGTGACGCGGCCACCAAACTCCCCAACCTGGCCTGGAACGCCTTGCGCCCAGTCCATTGCTGCACCAGCACCGCCTACACCTGCTTCCAGCCAGTTGTCGACCCTTGACCCCTCAGGGGCCACATTGCGGACAAACGCTGGGACAGCCTCAAGAACATTGCTGATGTCGTGACGCAGATTGTCACGAATATACGGCCACGCCTCCTGGCTGGTGAAATCGGCGATCTCCAAACCTGCCGGCTTCAAATAGTTCTCATACAACGGAGTAATGATGTCCTTGTAAACGTCATCGACAGCCCAGTCAGCAACATCGAGACCGGCAGGCTTCAGCACGTTCTCGTAGAACGGCTGAATAGCTTCACCCCAAGCATCATCAACAGCCCAGTCCTTGACGTCGCCGTAAAGGTTCTGAACATCGCCGACAAAGTCCTGCTGGAAATACGGAATGGCCTGATCGGTGGTGAAGTCCACCACCTGGTTCCCAAGAGCGTCCAGTTGCCCCCAAGCGCCCTGTCCGAGATTCGTTATGTCCTCCAGGAAGTCCTCTTGGAGGTACCCCATCGCAGGGTCATAGACCTGCTGCTGCGCCCACGGGAGAACCTGCTCGGTGAAGAGATCCCCGACCTCGCTGCCAAGGTTCAGGAGCTGGTTGCCACCCCACTTGGCGACGTTCTCGCCCTGTGCCCTCAGATAGTCCTGCAAGTCCCCCAACTGACCCAGCCCAGCCTGACCCCATTCGCCAGCCTGACCTAGGGCTGCCTGACCCAGATTGCCAGCCTGATCGCCAAGATACCGCAGGGCATCCATGCTCAGGTTGCCCACCTGACCTGGGATACCAGTGATGTCCGCCCCAAGCTGGTTGAGTCCCGACCGTAGACCCCAGTTGTTGTAAATGTTGTCGCCGAGATTGCCGAGGACATCCAAGCCCTCCTGCGCCAGATAGCCGGCCGCAGGCGCCAACTGGTTGGCGGTCCCCCCAGCGAAGTCGCCGATGGCTCCACTGAGGTCACCCTGGAGAAGTTCCTGAATCGCCTGATAGGAGGGATCAGCCAGCCAGCGTGCGCCGTCTTCGACGCCACTAAGAATGTTGCGTGCCGTGCCGCCCTCACCGAAGAAGTCGCCGAACCAGTCTTCCTCACCAGGTTCGTTCTGCACCCCAGGGATAGCATCTATCCAACCCATCGGGTTGTACCAACTGTATTCCTGCTCGGCTTGCAAGCCTGCCATCATGGCAGCCAACTCATCCTGGGTCGGGCCTGAGCGCCCACCCGTCGGGTCGAATCCGCTCAACGCCCCACCGGCACCTGGCCCATACCCGTATCCACCTGATGGCGGGGCGAATCCACTCAGCGGACCCGTCGCACCTGGCCCGAACCCGCCTGGTGCCGGCGCAGGAGCTTGAGGCCACCAGTCGTCAGGCCAAGTCTCAGCGTTAGATGGGTTAGGCCACCAATCATCAGGCCAAGTATTGGGATCAGCGGTCACGCCCGCTGGAGTAGCTGCAACGGATGCTGGTGCCGGTGTATCGGCCCCGTAGCCGGCCTTCGTAGCCACACCCTTGACGGCATCCCATGCGTCGCCAGCGACTCCGCCGTAGTAGTCGAGATAGTCAAGAGAACCCATCAGAAAGTCTCCCGAATCTGCGAAGCCAACTGCGCCCGACGCTCCGCACTAGACAACGCATTATTCAAACCACTCTGAGCAAACTGGCTTTCCGCCCCAAACTGCTGCATCGCCAACTGATTCAACGCATCCTGCATACTCAACTCAGTACGCCCAGCGTTACGCAACTCATCGGCGTAAGAACGCCCCAACGCCCGCTGAAACTGCCCCGAATCAAGCATCCCCCTACGATTCAACTGCCCAGGGATCCCACGCCGCATGTCAGCAAACTGACGCGCCAAATCATCCAACGACATAGCCCTCTGGCGTTGAACACCGCTTCGCTGATAACCCACACCACCCAAAGCAGACTGCAAATCAGCGAAACGCTGACCACTGGTGCCCCCACCAAACGTCGTCGGTGCAGTATTCGTGAAAGTCGGTGCAGCCTTACCAGCCAGACCACCATAAGTGGCAGACATCGTGTTGGCACGCGTCGGATACGGGTCGTCAGCGCGCCCCGTTACCGCATAGTTGACTGCCATTTGCTACCTGCGTGCTTGAGGAACAGCCATGTTTGCCTGTGGCGCCGGTCGTTGGCCGCCGCCACTGCTTAAGGCCCGTACAAGGTCTTCGATCTTCACTACAGGTGGTCTACCGCCACCACCCAAACCACCCATCGGTGGACGGCCCATCGGTGGCCTGCCGCCACCCATCGGTGGCCTCTGAGGTGGCCTGCCGCCACCCATCGGTGGCCGCTGAGGGCCACCACCGCCCTGACCGCCCATGAGCTGCGCCATCAACATTTGCAGCAACTCGGGAGGTATCTGCCCCCCTGGCAACAGTCGCTTTATCCGATCAAAGTAAGGCACGTTGCCAGCTCCCGCCGGCCCCTGCCGGCCCATGTCCTTGAACGGCAAATCAGGAATGTTGTAAGCCATTACGCCCACAACCCAGGCATGTTAGAAACCAAAACCTTCTTAGTTGCAGTCCCATCAGTGTCATAGATCACGACATAATCGGTCACAGCGACCGTCGTACCCAGAGCCGTCAGATTGCTCGCATCAAGAGTGAGGGTCACAGCGCCAGTGCTGCCGCCACCCTCCAGCCCCGACCCTGCAACCACATCAGTTATGTCACCAGTCGAAACCTGATCCACAACCCTCTGTGCAATCCGATTAAGTCCCATGCCTATGCTCCGAAGTAGGTTACGAAAATGGTGGAACTAGAACTAATACGAATGAACTTGACAACACTCAAGTCGTCATTCACCAGCTCCAGCGTGCTGTAGGGATTCAAATAATGCCCAACAGATGATGTGGGGGTACCCCACCTCACCCGAATCGGTTCAGCACCGTTCGTGATCATTGCCGCAACAGCATTCGTGGCGATAGACGCCAACCCGATTGCTGTCCCAGCGACAACCAACGACTCGTCACCTAGTTTTCTCCCCATTTCTGAGGCTGCTCGTCTAATAGCCATGTCTCTCCTACGGCTCCAGGGCCGTTACGCGTGTTTCGAGGTCATCGAGCTTCTCTTGGATTTTGCGAAGTTCATACTCAATAGATAGGGAGTTTGGTCCCACAAACCTGTGAGTCGGCTTGTACACGACTGTAGGCATCAGTCCTCCCAGTGAGATTGCTCGTCCTGCATCAACAAGGCGCTCACAGAGGAAGCCACCCCAGCGACCAGTTCCTCCATCGCGTCTACACGGCTACACAAGTCTTCCATCGCTGCCAACCGTGCTTCTAAATCCCTGATGTCTTCCGAAACGTCTTCCACCCGCGCATAAGAGTGCATATCCATCGAATCTTCAATGGATTCAACCGACTCTTCGAGGCGGTCGATGCGTGCCACAGTGCGTGCTGACGACCAGGTGATTGTTCCCGCGATGACCGCTACGGACAGGATGAGTCCGACCGCGATGGTCGGTATCTTTACCTGTCGAATATCGGTCGGTTCGCTCATTACTCATCGTCGGGTGGTGGAGGGGATGTGATGAAACCGTCACTATCCACTGTGGCACCCGCCCACAATGCCTGACAGAACGTGAGTGCCTGCGCTTCCGTCTGAGTCGTGACATCCCACGTTTCCAAACCTGTCAGGTCGGCAGTCGTAGTCAGGTAACCGATGCGGTAACCGTCGGTGTCCACAGCCCACCCTGCTTCAGCCCTGCCACCACGATTAGCAATCGTTTCCTCAGGGCCAGTACCCGACACGCCAGTATCCGACAGTTCCCACTTTAGGTAGATCATCGGGTCAACTCCGCTCTCGCTTGCTCAGTCAACATCTGTTCCCGATCAGAAACCATTTCGTCCAATAAACCGATCTGCCGCATCGAATCCAACTGCGCCCAACCAACACTCCCAGACATGATCTGAAGGTTTGTTTGACGGGTCAGTCGCTTCTCCCAGTATTCAGGTTGGGCGTGTTCAATCTCGTCACGGGTGTATTTCTGCGACTCATCGAACAAATCGGTGAGTACCGCCAGTTCGCGTTCAGCGCCACGCATCACCACAAGGTGATGTTCAAGGCCGACCTGCTTTTCCTCAGCAGTAATGGCATCAATCTCGTCGCCCGTTGCCAGCAGGCGGGCAATCTCAATCTTGGTCCTACGAACCGACAACTGGGCAAGCCGCAAGTTGTGACCGACGCTCTGTAGTTCCAGACACAGTTGGTAGAACCTCATCTCAGGGGTGTCGTGCTGGCCGAGGACGAAGTGGATCAACTGGAAGCGGGAGCGGGGCTGCTGGATTTCTTCTATGGCCTCAGCGATGTTCATGCGAGAGTCAGTTCGTTGGAAACTGCTGTCGTCTTGTCTATGGCAACCTGCATGGCTGTCGTCGCCGAAAGTGTTTCGGCGGGGAAAGCGATCTTATTCACGTTAGCAATAGCACTGCTCGTATTGTCGCCTGCCACGATATAGCCCGACGTGCCCGAGGCGGCACACCCCTCAGAGTTGTACTGCTGCTGTGAGAGTGAGGCTGCAATGTTGGCTGTCGAATCGCTTGGGAAACTGAACTTCTGGATCGTCAAGATGCTGGCTGGCCCGCCAGCGATGTAACCACCGACACCGCTGTCAGCGAAAGCCGACATGCTATGGCGGCCAGGGTTGAGGCCAGAGGCCAACGTCGTGCGACTGTCGCCAGGGAACGCGAACTTGTCTACCGTTGTGACTGACCCGCCACCACCACAGACGTAACCTGCGACACTATTGTCGGCAAACCCCCTCCCGCCGTAGTTGGCTGCCGAGAGTCCCGTCCCCAAGGCCGCCACCGTTTCGCTACTGTACGTCAGTTTGTCCACTTCGGCTACAGCAGGGTAGGCATTGCCACCCGCTGCGTAACCCGCCACACCACTATTAGAAAATCCCGCCAATGAGTAGCGATTTGAGCCAGCAACTGCCACAAGTTCAGAGGTGGTGTCGTTAGTGAAGTCGATCTTGTCGATGTCATCCGTGTTGCCGCCACCCGCTGCACCGCACATCGTATAGCCAGCGACCCCAGCGTTACCCGCTCCGCAGGCATTTTGGTTCGCGGCGCTAAGAGTCGCAACCAGAGTGCTACGCACGTCGTCGGAATGGTTGTATTTCTGGATCGTGTCCAGCGTGGCGTAGGAGGGATAATCGACGCCGCCCGTGACGTAGGAAAAGCCACCACCACCGCCTGCACTACCAGCAAAGATCCCGTGATCGACTGGACGGATCACCATTAGGCCAAAGCACCAATCAGCGACCAAGCATCCGTCGCCGTCTTTATCAACGTCGCAGCCGCAAACTGACCGTCGATCTCCTTGTTGGAATCCTTGGAGTTGATCGTCACACCAGAACCCTGAGCCAACGTACAGTTAGCCGAACCAATGTTCTGAACAATGATCTGCGTACCGACGGCGTAGGCCACCGACGAGTTGGGTGGCACGGTGAACGTCTGCGCTGAACCATTCGATGAGGAAACAAACTTCCCAGCATCAGCCAGGACGAACGTGTAGGTCGTGCCAGTCTGTGCGTTGATCGCCAGCGGGGCGACCAGGCCACCAGACACGGTGAGAGTGTCGGTGATAGTGACGTTGCCGTCAGCAACATCAAGCGCCGTCTGACCATCAGTACCCGTGATGGTCAACTTCTCCTCAGAGGCATCCCAGAACATGAGATCGCCGGCCGTCGCCGAATGGAACGAAACGTCCACACCCGAACCGTCAGAACCAAAGTCAACGGCAGCGTCAATGGCAAGATTTACCGTGACCGCTCCAGAGGTTCCACCACCCGAGATGTTCGTTCCCGCAGTCACGGCCGTTATGTCGCCTACATTGGTTGTCCACCCCGAATCGTTATTCATCCCCGACAAGGCAATGTTTGCCTTCGTCAACTTGTACTGGGCTGCAGCAGCGTCAGTAACTAGGAAGTAGTCGCCGTCAGCATCCGAGGTGGAAGTAGCTGCCTCAGACAGATCAACATTGACCGTAGGAACAGGACCACTAGCTGCCGTAATGTCAACCAGGTCGCCGGCAGTGAGGCCCGTGATGTCGCCAGTTGTCGGTGCCGCCCACTTGAGACCCGTCGCCTCCGTCGAATCAGCAGTCAACACATAAGTATCGGTGCCTACAGCCAGGCGAGAAACGGCATCCGCTGCGGTAGCGGCGACCAGATCACCCTTAGCGTCAACGATGTCGTTCTGAACAACACCAGGTGTGGTGTTGACAAACGCTTCGACATCATCAAAGTTCTGGTTCATGTCCGCTGCGACGATGGTCGTCCCAGCGGAGAATGAGTTAGTAACGGCCAGTGTTGCCATTTATCTGAGCCTCCTAGGCGTGTATACGAAAGCCAAAGCGTTCATTTCCCAATGGTTGTTGGTAGATGGGCCGCTTACTTTCACACTTACACTCTTTGCTGTCCCAAGTGTGGGCATATTCAGCACCACGGCAGTGAGATCGCGCGAGATCGCATCCCACGCCGCCCAATAAGGCGACGTGTCATCAGCATCATCCCATTTGGCGGTGTCCCACAGCGAAGTCGATGTTTTCCCCGTGATACTCAGGTTGAAGCTGCCAGTGGCAGCCGACTTGTCATAATCCTTGTAAATCGAGACAGGCAACACAATCGTTGACTCCGCTGAAGTCACCAAACGAGGTCGACCCCATCGCTTCTTCAAAATCGGGTTCTTACCCGACACCCACCGTGTCACGAAATACGACGAAATGTGTGTTTCCGCAGAAGACGCATACCTGTCCGTAGAACGGTTCTGTTCATCCTCAACATCGACCAACACCCCCGTGTTGGCGACACACGCCCCGTAAACCGTTGAAGAATCATTCGGCGGCCGATACGCATACAGTGCTGCAGTATCAATATCGGTAGTTATCCAGGCGCCGCCAGCAACCGTCGGATCATAAATCAGTGTCCGACGAGTCGTGACACCGCCCTCAGTCCAGTCGACCGAAACGTACAGCTTGTTGTTTCCCCACCCGAGCTGCGGATTCGTTCCGAACGAAATGCGTCCATCATCCACAGCCGGCGACATCTTGTCGAACACCCAGACAAAACCTTCACGGTTATACATGTAGACGCCCTGATCGGCGTACCAGAAAAACACTCCGAACGGTGTCGCCACCGGCGACGACAACGGAACCGATCCGACATCGTTGCTCAACGTCACAACCTGGAAAGAATCAGAATCGAAACCAAACACGGCATGCACACTGTTCGACTTGAACACCAACAAGCGGTCACCCATCGGGCACAACCCCGTGATGTAATCACCATGGTCGCCCTTGTCGATGTCGACATAGTCGGTTGCCGTCCACGTTTCAGGATCGTTAGCGTTCGACCACCTCAAACGGTACTTGTGTCCTGTCCCCGATTCGTAAGTGTTCGCCACCCAAGTAAAGTTATTCCATGCAGTGATGTACTGCGCTTGCGGCATGTTGCCGCTCGACCCGAACGTCACCCCCAGATCCGCTGCGGTGGAACCATCCCACCTGAAACACACCTTGTCGTAAGACACACCGTAAGCGACATTGTTCATCGTCACGCCGTACACGCGCGACCCTGCTGTACGGGCCGTGATCCCTGTCAAATCAGTAAAGTTGGCGGTCGAACTGTAGGCAACCTTCGTGTCATAGTTGACCATCACATGATTCGTGCCACTATCAGTATGCAACGCCCAAATGCCTTGAATATCGGCACTCAACGCCGTCGGGTTCCTACGATCCACACCATCGCGTTGGCGGATCCCGCCACGCGGATCAACAAGAACATTGAGAAGATCAGGGGATTCGTTCTCCCCCAGGTTGAACTGGTCGGAACGAAGATTCAAGCCACCCGTGAAAAGTTCAAGAGCTTCAAGATTCCAAGAGGGTGAAGCCACCTACAGCTCCCAGCCGTACCGCAACCGTCTAGGCAGATACGACTGGGACATCCATCGTGAAGCCGACCGGCTATTGATCCTCACAGGTTGTGCCGCAGGCATGTCTTCGTAACGGGCACGAAGGTTATCTAGCTCCTGGTTGAAGATCGAAAAGTATTGCGCCGACATTGTCGGATCTTCCTGCTGCTCGTATGCACGGGCAATCCCGTAAGTAGCAAGAACCATGTGAAACGGGGTTGGTAGATCCGACGGCTCAGTGCTGTCTGACACGCCGGCACCAAACGCTGCAGGAGCCTTGTAACCCCGAACATAAACAGTGTCGCCAGACCCAGGAGTCGGGTAGAGGCGAATCGAATCAGCCCAGAAAGACCAGTACCACGGGTTCCCCGTCGTGTTTGAATCCAACGGGTAAATGACATCACCGTCGTCACGACCAATGTATTCAAGAACCTGGTTGCCGGTCCTGAGCGACGCTATTTCACGCAACCCATTCGTGAGTGCTGCCCCAACGACAGCAACCGTGTAATCCTTCTGTGCCCCCACGGTTTCAAACGAAGTCGTGGCCTCGAAGAAAGGCCACCGCTTCTCCGAATAGACAATCACATCGTAAGCTTCGCCGAGAAAACGATTCATTACATCGTCGGAAATATCCGACGTATCAATGTCCACCACCGAGCGGACATACGACCGCATGGTCGAAATGTCCACGCCTACTCCTTAGGCTGATGAAAGACGCACAGCTCACTGCCCGTGACGGGACGCCCCTTACAGGGCGCCCCGTCACGGGTCAGAGAACTGCACAAGGTGTCAACGGGAACAGCAGGTGCAGGGTCTACAGGACTGACCTGATGAACATTCCTTGACTGGCTCACACCATTAGGGCGTGGAGTCGAATCAATGAAACCTTCACCAGTGGGCTGCCCGTAAGGACGCTGCCCAGTCTTGTAGGCGTATGCAGGTGCTTTCCCCATCAAACAACCTAGCCGTTAGTGATCCCGTACAGGAGTCCCTGACGGGCACGATTGCTGGTGGTCAACTGGCCGTAGCACAGGAGCTGTGAGAACACAGCGTCCTGGTTGGTGGGCCGCACGAACGGCGTCGGCTTGAACCAAACGTCGCTGTGAGCAACCAACTGGAGGTACTTCGTGTTAAGGAAGTACATGTACTGGGCCGTACACGCATCATCAAACGTGATGGGTGCACCCTTGAACAGCAGGTTCTGGAACCCGCCGTCAGCCATGTCGGTATCCGTGTAACGGATGGAACTGGTCAACAGTGCCTCGTAGGCTTCATACGCCTGCCTACGACAAATGATGATTGTCGGCTGGTCATTACCAACCGAAACGGTGTTGTACATGGTGGCCATAGAAGCCAGCGTAAGAACGCCGCCTTCGTCGGTCTGGGTCGGCTGCCAAAACGAGTTTCCTGCGTCAGCGGAGTCAATGCCGCCTACCGCCGTAGTGGAAACAAGGTTGTTTAGGCCGTTCCAGTCTTTGCCACCATTGCCTGTGCCGTCAGCGAAGAACATGGTGTTCATGTTCTCGATGATGGTTTCCTGCGTCTGGAAGATCTTGCCTTCCAGCAGGTCGATGA
>Ga0255047_10000688_pt1 | contig 27408 bp, 24 predicted proteins | sample JV7_2_1_MG_FD_183640 | JGI IMG/M metagenome (GOLD analysis project Ga0255047, IMG submission 183640) | Seawater microbial communities from Jervis Inlet, British Columbia, Canada - JV7_2_1 | ecosystem: Environmental > Aquatic > Marine > Inlet | place: Canada: British Columbia | collected 2016-10-06
GACGCTCCGCCGTGTCCATGGCCAGACAAGGAGCCAAGAGAAAGAAGTGAACGTCTCCTCCGTTGTTCGTCGCATCGCGGAGGAACATCTCACCCGCGCCCGCGAGGGCGCGGACTACGAGATCATCGCCTGCTGCCCTCTCCACGAGGACAGCTCTCCCTCCTTCGCGATCAATGAGAAGACAGGCCTGTGGGTCTGCTACGGCGGGTGTGGGGGCGGAAGCCTCTCCTACCTGCTCTACCGATTGGAGTACGGTCGAAAGAGGATCGACCACATACTCGCGCCCGTTCGGGACGAGCTGCGCCTCCCCACCAAGAAGAAGATCAAGGACGTGGCGGACCCCTTCCGGGCGCTCTATCCCCTTCCCGAGGCACTGCTCGGCGTCTACGACGTGGACGCGCCCCACCCCATGCTGGCTGACGCATTCGATGCGGACCTGCTCCAGCGCTACGACGTGGGCTACGACCGCCGCAACCATCGCATCACCTTCCCCATCCGGGACTTGTACGGGAGCCTCGCAGGCTTCAGCGGCAGAGCTACGCCTCGAACCCCGCTGATCCACGGCGAGGAGCCGCCCAAGTACAAGATCTACGACAAGGAGCTCATCCAGGACTACCCCGACTACAAGTTTGACCGCGCACGGCACCTGTACAACGCCGACCACGTCTATCCAAGGCTCTACTACTCCCGCGAGGAGGAATGGCTGATCTTGGTAGAGGGGTTCAAGGCTGCTCTCTGGCTCATCCAGTGCGGCTTCCCCAACGTCGTCGCCTTCATGGGCGCCTCCCTCACAACCTCTGGTGCTGCCTTGATCCAGCGGATGTCCGACCGGGTCATCCTCTTCCTGGATAACGACCGCACCGGGCGCAAGAAAACGTCCCAGGTGGGACAGAAGCTGTCCCGCCCTGTTCGTAGACTGAAGGTCGTCGAATATCCCTTCGACTCCTTCGCGCAACCAGACCACTTCGATGAAGAAGAGCTGACCTGGCTCTTCAATGACCACTGCCTACCGCTTCGTCGGTGGGTCAGGAGATACGCAGCATGAGCACTTTCCGATCCCGAACTCGCAAGAGCCGCAACTCCGCAGGCAAGCGCCGCAGCGGTGGCGGCTTGGCCTTCTTCTCCGACGAGATCCGTCTCAAGTCGGTGCCCGTGAAGGCCAGCGGCATCCCCATCATCTTCCTCGACGCCAAGTACCCCAGCCCTCGTGGCGAGGCCGGCGCCTGGGACGACGCTGTCCCCTACTACGTGTTCAAGCAGGGCACGGCCGTCATCAAGGTCCGCGGTGAGTTCAAGGGCATGCGTACCGACTGCATGCCGGGCACCATCAAGGCCCCCGACGACACCTACCCGAAGGACGACGCGCGGGTCTACCACGACCGCGACGACTACAAGGACTCGTTCTGGAACTACCTGGACGACGAGAAGGACAACCGGATCAGCATCGGTTACAAGAACGCGATCAACATCCTGGACCTGCGGCCCCACCACGAGGTGGTCAAGCTCGACCGGGACGGCAACGAGGTGAAGAAGGGGAACGGCGACCCCGTGATGCACCGCGTCCCCTACGAGAAGGGAGGGACCTACGACGGCGAGCCGCTCGTGGTCGGTCGTCGCGGCTACTCCGTCTTCGGCCCCCGCCACATCGAGCAGGTCATGGACCTGGAGCTCGACGTCGAAGACCACTGCCGGTCCTGCCGGGAGGGGCTCATCGTTCGCGAGGCCTTCCTCTGCCCCCACTGCGACGAGGTCATGATCGACCTCACCCAGAGCGGGCACTCCGATGAGGAGGCCGAAGAGATCTTCCAGAAGGGGATGAAGTGCCCCAGCTGCAAGGCCACGGGCGTCTACCCGGAGGAGATGCTCGGTTGCCGCGTGCCGGACGACGAGGGTGACCTGACGGATGACGTCTGCTGCGACGAGGCCTCACGCGCCTCGCTGTTCGACGTCGTCTGGTACCTCCGCAAGACGGGTACCGGCACCGACACGAAGGTGGACTCCAACCGCAAGGGCAAGTCCCAGAACTGGGTCTGGCTCGAGGACTACGAGGTGCTCGAGGACGAGCCCCTCATCGAGGCGGAGTTCGAGGCCGAGGAGAAGGACGGCGGCTTCAAGCCCAAGTATGTCTGGCATAAGGACGTTGCCAAGATGATGGAGCCGTACGACTTCAGCAAGGTCCGCAACATCGGCGTCTCCGGGCTGAAGGCCAGCAACCTCGCTGACTTCCTCGGCATCAAGCTGGACGGCGACCTCGCTGTCTACGACGACGCCGACAAGGGCGGCGGCAAGGACGGCGGCGACGGCGGCCGTCGCTCCAGCAAGGGCGCCGGTCGCGGTGGCTCGGGCCGCAGCCGCGGCGGCCGGTACTAGACAACCCACACTGACCGAGGCCCCGCTCCCACTACGGGAGCGGGGCCTTTGGAGGCATCATGCTCCGACCCCCCGCAGAGTTCGTAGATACCGAAGAGAAGGCCCTGAAGGTCCTTCGTTACCTGATGAAGCAGAACCGGGTCGGAGTCGACACTGAGACCACCGGTCTCCAGATTCACAAGGACGTCGTCCTGTTCTGGGGACTCGCGACGATGGACCGTCGCTTCTGCATCCTGGGAGACCTGCTCCCCGTCTTCTCGCCCCTGTTCATGGCCAAGGACGTCGAGAAGGTCTTCACCAACGCCAAGTACGACCGCCACATCATCGCGAACTCCGACGGCGGAGGCTTCGACGGCCGCATCATCTGCACCCTGGTGCTGGACTGGCTCCTCGACGAGAACCGACGGAGCCACGGCCTCAAGCAGTGCATCAAGGACCACTTCGGCGAAGCCATGCCTGCGTTCAAGGACGTGTTCGGCAAGGCCGTCCGCGCGGAGAACCAGGCCAACGAGATGATGGAGATGCTGTACTCCGCGTCCCCGGACGAGCGCCGCAAGGCCATCGAGTACACCAGCCGTGACCCGTGGGAGTCCCTGCGCCTCGGCGACCACCTCCTCGACCAGCTCGCCCTGGAGAAGATCGACGACCAGGACTACACCCTCTACGACCACTACTGGGATGTCGAGGAGCCCTTCGGGCAGGTGCTCTGGAAGATGGAACGCCGCGGGGTGATGCTCAACACGGACTACCTGGAGGAGATTGCTCCCGGCATCGAAGACCAGATCGCCCTCGTCGAGAGGAAGGTCAACCGGGCCGCCGGCCGGGTGGTGAACCTCAAGAGCACACCGCAGCTGCGCGAGCTCTTCTTCGACCAGCTGGGGGTCATGCCCACCAAGTTCGGCAAGCCCAACGCCAAGACCGGGCTGGTCACTCCCAGCTGCGACAAGGAGGTGCTCGGTGCCTGGGCGCAGGGGGACATCTCCTTCTTCGATGGGGAGAGGGAGATCCCTGGGGACGAGGAAGACATACACTACGTCCAGGACATCGCCAGCGCGGTGACTGAGCATCGTGGGCTGTCGAAGTTCCTCGGCACCTACATCTACGGTCTGGAGAAGTTCGTTGATGAGGACTTCCGCATCCACTGCATCATCAACCAGCACGTCACCCGCACGGGAAGGATCTCAGCCAGCCGGCCGAACCTGACCAACATCCCCACCGTCCGCAACGATCGCTTCGGCATCCGCCACGCCTTCATCGCAGACGGTGGACGAACGCTGGGGGTGTGGGACTACGAGACCTTGGAGATGCGCGTCCTCGCTCACTTCTCGGGGGACCAAGCCATGATCGGCGCCATCAACGGTGGCATCGACCTGCACGGGTTCACCGTCTCCGAGATGCAGATGGGCTACACGCTGGAGGAGGTGGCCGCCGCCAAGGCCAAGGACGGTGCTGGGATCGAGTTGAACGACAGAGAGCAGGCCATCCTGGCAGTCAGGACTGGTGCCAAGGCCGTCGGCTTCGGCCTGGTCTACGGCATCGGTCCAGCCAAGCTGGGCCAGCAGCTCAAGCTGCCCATCATCACTCGCGTGAACAAGCGGGGCAGGAAGCAGAACACCTGCCCCGAGGCACAGAAGCTGATCGGCAAGTACTTCGGCGTCTTCCCGGACGTGAAGAAGTTCATCCGAGACACCCACTCCTGGACCCACAGCGAGGGCTACGTCCAGACCTACCTGGGCCGCTTCCGTCGGCTGCCGACCATCTTCTCCAAAGATCGAAAGCTATCGACTCAGGCCGAGCGTCAGTCCGTCAACTCCATCATCCAGGGAAGTGCTGCCGACATCGTGAAGAAGGCGATGATCCGGTGTGAGAATGACCCCGATCTGCAAGCGGCTGATGCAAAAATGCTTCTGCAGATTCACGACGAGCTGATGTTCTCCGTGCCAGACCACGAGGACATCAAGAAGGACGTGGAGGAACGGGTCAGGCACCACATGGCTCACCCCTTCGAGGAGTCATTGGCGGTAGGTCTCCCTACGTCGGGAGGCTATGCTGCCTCATGGGGATCTGCCAAGTAGTGGTGACGCAGAGCAAAAGGTCCAGGGCGTTCATCGCTCTCCGCAAGGTCGTCGGTCCCGAGAGCTGCCCAGACATGGCTCTCGTGACTGCGGCCTTGCGTCGGCACGGCTGCGTCGAGGAGGCTGACATCGTGATGAAGAACCAGCAGCTGCTGGACCGACTGCGGAACACACTGGTCTCCTCCTTGGTGGAGCTGGCCTACCCCGATGACCCCAAGTGCGGCAACTGCCGCCAAGAGGAGTGTGCCGGGTGCCACCTGTCCACGCTCTTGAAGGAACTGACATGAAGTACAAGACCCCTCGCTGGCCCGCCCTGCTGCTCATCCTGCTCACCGTCGGTGTGTTCTACGCCGTCGCCCATGCCGAGGGCCCGGGAGCGCCGCTCGGCGACTGCAAGGACTACGTCGTCATGCTCGAGCCCAACTCCGGCCCCATGCCGAAGGAGGCCACAGCGCCACGAACGCTGATGCCTCCCCGCTTCAGCTGCGACGCCGGCTACAAGCTGTACCTGGGCAACTCAGACAACAGCGGCGGCCTCATCCTCTGCTCCTGCGAGCCACGATGAGCGACATCGAGATCATCCCAGCCGACACCGAGAAGCCGCTGATCAAGTGGCAGTGCTGGGAGGTCGTCGGAGTGGAGGTGTTCCTCTGGGCCGACGATCTACCGAAGGACATCAACCCTCTCTACGACCTCCCCACCATCAAGGACAGGGACGGGCTCAAGGCAGGGGACTTCGTCATCGTGGCCAGCGTGTTTGGGTGGGGGAAGGCCGTGGTCAAGTCCTCTCCCGGACGTGAGCTCTGGGCCGAGAGCTTGAACGGGAAGATGTACTACCCGCTCGAGTTCGCCACAGACCGCAGGAAGTGCTGGGTCTGTTCCGGCGCAGCCAACATCGCTGCCCTCAAGAAGTTGGACCTGCGATGACTGGCAGGGAGGAGATGGAAATCGATGTCTGGGGTGTCCCTTTGGCGAAGGCCGAGCAAGAAGCAGCCATCCGTAGAATCTCTCTAAGGCACAAGCTGCGTTCGATCCTTGAGGTCCCACACGCGGAGCCCATCCTCAGCCAGATAGCGTCGGGGGACACCAGGCTGTTCGACCGGAACGCGGTACTGGCTCGGGCAGTGAGAAAGCTGGACGAGGAGGAGCTGCTGGAACTTCTCTCCCGCCTGGAGGCGCCGGATCCATGACGAAGACTGAGCTGATTGAGCGGGCTGCTGCCCGCTGGGATGGTAGCGGCCTGAACCTGTCGAAACTAGGTAGGAAGGTCCTCATCTCGGATGTTCTCGGGTGTATACTCGACGAGGTCGAAGACGCTGTGAAGGACAAGGTCGAGGTGAAGATCGAAGGCTTCGGGACACTGAAGCCCACCTACTGCGAGCCCACCCAGCGACACGACCTCCACACCGGGGGAACCATCACCAGGGACGGGGGCTACAGCCTCCGCTTCCGACCATCCAAGCGCCTCAAAGACGCGCTGAAGGAGTAGATCATGGAGAAGCTCGGAGTCGTCACCACTCCCCCCAAGCCGGGAGAGAAGACCGCCGTCCGCAATGACCAGCACCGCCGGAACGCCAACGTCCCGGTCTCGGATACCCACGGCACCAAGCCCTGGGAGACGCGGCAGCCCCCGCCGCTGAAGAAGCCCACCAAGTAGATCCCCCACCAGTTCACACCCTCCACGGCGTCCGCTACGCGGGCATCGAAAGGACCACTATGGCCAAAGCAAAGAGAACTACCGCCACCCGCGGACCCACCCGAGCCGAACGGCTCGACGCCTTCGAGAAGCACGTCGCCAAGGAGTACAAGGGCAAGGGCCTGCTGATGAACGGGGACGAGTACGAGGCTCCCTTCATGGTGCGCCGCATCCCCACCGGCATCCTCGAGCTCGACCTCGCCCTGAACGGCGGTTTCCCCTGCGGGGGCGTCTCCGAGATCATCGGCGCCGAGTCGTCGGGCAAGACCACCCTGCTCAACCAGGTCTTCCGCTACCAGCAGCAGATCCAGGGCAAGGAGGCGTGCCTGGGCATCGCGATGACGGAGCAGCCCTTCGACAAGGGACACGCCAAGTTCAACTGCGGCGTCGACATCGCCATCCACGCCAAGGAGATCGAGGCCATCGAGGCCACGCTGAAGAGGAAGCTCTCCAAGGAGGAGAAGGCCGCGATGGGAAACCAGACCGGCGTCTTCAAGGAGCTCGCGGCCGGCACGGTCGAGGCGCTCTACGACATGCTGCTCGACGCTGTCGGGTCCAAGGCCTTCCACGTCATCGGCCTGGACTCCTGGGGCTCCATCCTCACGGAGTCCGAGTCCGACTCCACCATGCAGGACAAGATGTACGCCGGCGGTGGCGGGGCCAGCGTCAACGCCTCCTGGGCGCGACGCCTGTCCCCGGAGTTCGTGGTCCCCCGCGAGGGTGAGCGCAACTACACGGCGCTCATCGGCATCAACCAGTACCGCATCAAGATGAACGCCAACCCCAAGGCCGGGCCCATGAAGCAGATGAGCGTGCAGGGCGGCCATGCCCTGAAGCACATCAAGCTGGTGTCCGTCTTCCTGGAGTCCTTCGACCTGGTCGAGGAAGTCGGGGGTCGGCGGAAGCAGATCGGCAAGAGGGTCAAGTGGACCGTGATGAAGGGCAAGGCCGGCTGCCACGACGGTGGCAAGGGCGAGTACCAGATTCGCTACGGGGTCGGCATCGACATCCTGCGCGAGCACCTCATGGCCGCCACCCTGCGTGGCGTCGTGGTCAACAAGGGAGCTTGGTACTACCTGATGGACTCCTCCGACGACACCGTGGTGCTCAAGGCCTGCGGCAAGGACGCCTTCCTCGAGCTGCTCAAGAAGGAGGACGGGGCCTTGGAGTGGTTGCGCGACGCCGTCATCGACTACGAGGTGAAGGAGAACGGCGCTTCCTTCATCCCCTCTCGGTGACCTGGCTCATCAGCCTCCTGGTGGGGCTCCTCCTCCTCATGTGGGTGGAGGAGCGCCGCCGCCGGAAGCCACGTTGGGATGACGTCATCCCCATCACAGAGGCCGAGTACGGGAGAGCCTGTCCCATCTGCGGGGCAGACGCTTCCAGCCTGTGCCGCACCAAGGAGGGCATCGTGATGATGTGCCAAGTCCACACCCGGCGGTCCGCATGACCAAGCTGTACCTGCCCACCAGCGGGCCTGATTGGTTCTCGGGCTTCGTGGTTCTCGACATGACCGAGGCTGTCCTGTCGTCCGCCCGCCACCGGATAGAGCTTCTCCACAACATCAAGAAGGAGAGGTGGGACGACCTCTACCAGCTCCGCTTCTGGGACTACCACCCCGAGCTGCACGAGGGCAGCCCCTTCGAGGAGTCGACCAGCCGGCGCATCGAGTGCTGCATGTCGGTGATCCAGGATGGAGGGGTCTACTGGCGCTGGCTCATGAAGCACTGCGGTGACGAGATGAGCACTCCCTACCTCCACCCGGACAGCCTCAGCAAGATCATGGAGGAGCACCCCGTCTTCTGGGTCGATCAGGACCTGGTCGATCAGTGGGATCCCCATGAGGAAAAGGGGATAAGCGAAGTGATCCCATACATGGAGAAATCATGATCCCGATAAACAAAGACATCGCCCTTCTCGTCCTCGACCTCGACCAAACGGTCCGGGGCAACATGGTCTCAAACCGCCGCCCCCCGAACGACGTCGGGGAGCAGTTCATCTACCCGGGCATCGCCGAGCACCTGGCGGACTACGCCCGGCACGGCACCGTCGTCCGCTTCGCCACCAACCAGGGCGGCATCGGCGCAGGCTTCTTCACCAAGGAGGCCTGCGAGCGCGTCCTGGCCGAGACCATCCAGCTGCTCAACGAACAGAGCAGCGGTGCCGACCACTTCCACCCGGACGACATCGAGTACTGCCCGAGTACCGACAAGCGTCACCCGGACCGCAAGCCCAACCCGGGGATGCTTCTGAAGTGGATGGAGCTGGAGGGACTCAGCACGTACGACCATCACTGTGTCTACGTCGGGGACCGTCACTCCGACCGTCTCGCGGCTGAAGCCGCGGGCTTCGAGTTCAAGTGGGCCTGGGACTTCCACCCGGGAGTGCCTGTCCGTCCCGAAGCAACTCGGTGAAGGACTGCCCCAACTGCAGCTCGAACAGCTGGAAGCCCTTCCTGGGGCAAGAGCGCAAGTTCCAATGTCGGAGCTGCGAGAACGTCTTCCCCAGGAAGGAACTCCACATCAAGAAGTCCGGGCGCAGCCATGCGCGTGGGGCTGCACGGAAGCGGATCCGGCGAAGCCGGAAGAATGAGAACCGCCGAGCCCTCGCTCTGGGCGGAGAGGTCACCCCTGGATCCGGCAACAGGGGTGCCCTCTCCGTCGCGGCCGACGTGGTCGTGAAATCCGTCCTCCGTGAGGAGGATAAGGAGACCGAGGCCAAGAGCTACACGCTGCACCTAGCCGACCTGTTGAAGATCGAACGCCAAGCCTTGGCGAACAACGAGACTCCGGCCTTCCGCATCTCCTTCCTTAGGCACCGCCAGTCCAACGACTACGTCGTGCTGCGGGAAGAAGACTTTGACCAACTGTTCGAGCTCCTGAGGAGACACCTTGCTGAAGGTACACACACTGGCTGATCTGGAGAAGGTGGGTCGCCCCGTTGCGGAAGGCCTGTTCAAGTCCTTCTCGTTCCGCTCTGACCTGATGAAGTACATGAAGGAGCACCGCAATCGGCGCTCCGGAGACCGGGCCACCAAGGAGTTCGAGTGCGACCCGTGCGAGGGCACTGGAGTCATCAAGGAGCACCCTCGCTCCGTCGACGTGTTCCACCCCTCGAGCTTCGGCCCCTACGGCTGCAGCCAACGGCTGTGGTTCGACCTGTACGGGACCATCGAGGAGATCAGCTGCTTCGAGCCCGACCTGCTGCTCATCTTCGACGTGGGCCACTCCCTGCACGGGATGCTGCAGACCTACGCCGCCCGGATGTACGGCGGACAGTTCGAGGCTGAGGTGCGCGCCAAGGATGCTGAGGGCCTGATCTCCGGGTCGGCTGATGGCCGCTGGACCTTCCCCCAGATCCGCATCGTCTGGGAGATCAAGACCATCAACCGGAAGGGGTTCGAGGGCCTCTCGAAGCCGAAGGTCGAGCACATGTGGCAGGCGATGACCTACGCCTACCTTCTGGACATCCCCTTCATCCTCTTCACCTACATCTGCAAGGACAACTCGCAGATCGTGGATCACCACATCGTCTTCGACGAGGAGATCTGGGCGCAGGTCAAGGAGTTCATCGACTCCGTCCTGGACTGCCCTGACGAGGAAGGTCCCGGAGCCATCAATGCCATGGGCAAGAAGGTGAACAAGTTCACCTGCAAGAGCTGCGGCTACAACCACGGCTGCAAGTTCAGCCAGTACGCCCCGCCCCGGAGGAGGAAGAGCAAATGAATCGCCGAGGCCGCCTCAAGGCGGACATGGATGAGAAGCACGAGAAGGCTGCCGAGCTGTACGCCCGGGCATACGACGAAGGGGTAGAGGAACTCATGTCCAAGGGAGTCGACCTCTCCGTGGAGCCGCCGGACCTGGACTTCGACGGCTCCATCCCCACCAACCTTCCGGATCTAGATTCCCGTGACCTGGGTGACCTGCTCGGGCAGTGCACGGAGTGGTTCAACTACGTCTCCCGCCTGATGGCTCTGGTCGACGCTCGCAAGACCACCCTGGAGCAGGCGCTCAAGGCCGCCGAGGCCGAGGTGCGACGGGAGCTGACCCGCAGCGAGGACACCAAGAAGTACGAGAAGGACGATGCCGTTCGTCTCGACGTTCGAGTGGTGGGGCTTCGCTACGAATATCTGCGTGCCGAGGTGCAGCACATTCTGCTGAACCGCAGCATCGTGCCCTCTTCCGAGAAGGCCTACGCCGCGGTGAGTCGAGAGGTGTCTCGTCGAGACCAAGAGCAGCACCAGCACAACCGAACAGGGTCTGTCGGTCGGCGCCGGAAGGCCGGGCGCTGATGGAGATACGCATCTCCTACCCCGAGCTACCTCTGACCGTGAACCATGCCTACGTCACGGTCAGGGGCAGTCATCGGGTGCTGAAGACGGAGGGGAAGCGGTGGAAGCGAAAGTTCCACGAGTTTCTGTGGGATGAGCATGGTGAGGCCTTGGACAAGTTGCTTACCGCCGCCGGGGATACAGAGTGGTTGATGACCTCCTACCACTTCTACTTCAGGTCGCTGGTCAACGAGACGTACATGCAGCGCCACAAGACCTCGCTCCCGGCCAGGACCGGAAAGAGAAAGGGGAAAGTGATCGAGCTCCCCGCCCAGGTGAAGGGAGAGCGCAAGAGTCAGGAGCGCTTCAAGAGGATCGATGGAAGCAATCGGCTCAAGCTGGTCGAGGACGCTTTGTCTGAGTCTTTAGAGATGGATGACTGTCGGTTTCAGACGGGTGCGATCCTGAAATACATGGACCCAGGCCAGGAACGAACCGAGCTGTTCATAGAGGTCGTGAACCCCGCTGACTTCGGCGTTCCCGAGGAGTACGTTCGTGATCCCCATGGTACCCTGCCCGGCCCACGGTCAGTACGAGGATGATGATGGGCAGGTCCACTACCTACGGAAGATGTCTCGGGTTTTCTGTGCTGTCGAGTACTACCCCGAGTGCGCCTACTGCGAGCACCGAGACTTCTCAGTCCTGCTCGTGAGGGCCGATTCCATCGTCACCTGCCCCGTCCTAACTCATTCGCTTGAGGGCACGTTGCCCGACGACCCCGTTCGAGCAGCCGATGTCCAACACGTTGAACAAGGAGGTGTCATCACCCAGGATCAAATACCAGTGCAGACCTGTCTCGACCAGCCCTTCCAAACCTGTTCTGCCTGTGGAGTCTGTCACGTATGGATCAGCTCACCAAACAGATGAATGTCACCGAGTTGCTCGCATGCGCTGAGCTGCAGCAGCTAGGGACGCTTCGTCGGAGCATCCCCCGCAAGCGGCTGGAGAAGATCGTTATGGGAGAGGAAGAGCCCCGAGACTCCGAGCAGTGCGACACTGTCGCACTCCGGAAAGACACCACCCGCTTCATCGCCAGGTACCGTGATCGATGCACGTTGCCGATTAGCGTTGGCGGGGTGGAGTGCAGCGGCGACTGCACCTCCCATGGGTGTCCGTCCGCCATCGCCATCAACTGCCACCTCGACATCAGCCAGAGATGACCACCTGCCTGGCCTGTGCCTCCATCGCCGAGTGCATGGAGGCGTCCCGAGTAGATCCTGACGAACTTGCGAGGCACAAGTGCCTCTCCTGGAGTAAAGCTCCCCCACATGTACTGGCCGCGCGCCAGGACACCCTAGCCCTGGGTCGCCTGGGGGTGCTTGCACTCCTGGAAACATCGACCACCCATTTGACCGGAGACGAGACAGCGATGAGCAACGAGAAGTACGACGCACGCAAAGAAGAGCTGGAAAACAAGCATCGCCCGGCGCTGAAGCGGGAGCTGAACGCCCTGCTGAAGCCCTTGAAGGGCAAGCACTTGCAGGCCGCCCTGCAGACCTTCAAGCCCGAAGAGGACTGGTCGTCCGATGACGACGACGCGCGGAAGCGGGCCAACGCCCTGGCACTCCGCACCCCACAGGAGGAGATGGTCGAGGTCCTGCTCGCCATCGAGTTCCCCGCCCAGTCCACGGGTGACGAGGTCGAGGAGGAAGAGGAAGAGGTTGAGGAGAAGCCGAAGCCGAAGAAGCGCGGGTCCCGCAGCAAGAAGGCCTCTCCCAAGGAGGAAGCCCCTGCCCCGTCCGGTGATGACTCCGAGGCGGTCGGGCTGCTCGTCAAGCTCGGGAAGGTCCTCGATGAGCACGCGGACTTCCTCGAGGAAGAGCGCAAGGCCCGCATCGAGTTCGAGCAGCGGGTTGGCTTCGCTCTGGTCGCCGTCGGCAACGACGTGAGCCAGGACAACGGCTACGGCACCTTCGATGAGCTCGTAGACTTCGGCAAGGAGCTCTGTGGCGAGGAGGGGTAGCCACCCGTCCTGTACGGGAGGCCGCGGGTGCGGGGTCCACAAGACCTCGTGTCCGCGGCTCGGGACGGGTTGATCCTCCCACCGACGAGAACATGGTGCGCGTCACTTCGGACGAACTCCGGGGCATGACCGACGAAGAGTTGGTCGAGTGGGCCTCCACTGTCCTGGGGCTTCGAGTCGAAGAGGAGGATCTGGTCTACAAGGGTGACGTGATCGTGGGCTACAAGCGCTCGCGACTACTCACCCGGATCCTTCAGCTCGCCTTCACCGTCGAAGAGTAGAGAGTGAGTCGGTCCTTCGGGACCGACTCACCGCCCTCTTTGCTTAGCTCGTAGCAGGGCCGTACGGCTCTTGACGATCTTCGCCACCTTGGTGAGATGCTCCGCATAGGCCTTGCTCCGGCCCTGCACCACCTTGCGCCGGCGCTCCACCTGCCAGGGCCGGTCCACCACGATGGTCGAGGCGGGGGACATCTTCAGTCGCTTCGGCAGTTGCTTAGCTGGCGTGCTGGCTCGCCGGACCTGAGCGCGGGCCTTCTTCTTGGACGCCTCCACCATGTCCAGAATGGTCACGGGTTGTACCTAGTGTACTCACAGCCCAGCGTGGCTCCTCGGAAGCGGAAGCGAGTGAAGTTCTCCCAGTCCAGAGAGGACGTGGCAGAGGCTAAGATACCCCACCGGAAGGCTCCGGGGGTCCCTCCGGGGTAAAAGGCAGTGTCGATGTCATCGTAGGTAGAGAGCTCGGTCAGGGAGGACCCCACCCCCCACGCCTTGATCACGATGAAGTAGGAGTACTGCCGACGATCCACCTGCAGCCGCAGCTGATCATGAACGGCCCTCAGATCGATCTTGGTCAGGAAGAAGACATCGTCCCTGTGCCCTAGGGCAACGCCGATGGAGGTGCAGTCGACGGCCAGGGCCGCCCTATCCGTAACCTCGGAGCCGGGCTCGCCGGGGTAGACCGTACCCGACAAGTCCACCTCCTCTTGGTGAATGAGTTCGGCGAAGCCCCCTCCGAAAGTCCGCCAATTCACCACTTCTGTAATGCTGGATGGCCCGCCCAAGGGCTCTTGAGGGAAATTCTCCGTAGGCATCACGGACTGTCGCCATAGCTCCACGAAGAAGCCTTCTTTGGCTGTGATGATTGGGGGTGTTCCAGGCGTGCACTCCACCTCAGTGAAAACGCACCACTTGGGAGTCACCCCTCCAACAACTACAGGGGTCGCTGCGGGAAAGATGCTGGTCACCACGTGCAGCGCGGACAGAATGGAGCCGTTGGGCGGATCGAGAGCCACGATGTGCCCCACCATCCCCCCTCGTCTGTTCGCCGCGTTGTCCAGTCCCTTGTCGATCGTGCTGCCAGCGACCACCGGAGGCGGGGCGAACTTGGCCCCCATGAAATTGAACGACGCGTCGTTCCGGCCACGGAACCAGAAGGTGGACGGCGACATCAGATCGTAGAAGTCGATGTCCGGGGTGTTGGCGACGCGGACTCTCTGAACAATCGGAGGATCTACAAGACCCGTACCCGGGCTCTTGAGATTGTAAGGCTTGATATCGCCGTAGCCGATGCTGCCGTAAGGCCCCGCAGACTCTGGCCCGTAGCTCTTCCAGTCCATGGCCTTGGTGTGGCCCTCGAACCCGGCGGAGATCATCATGCCTGTGGACTGGAGATGGCCGGCGAAGATCCCCTTCTGCAGATTCTCGACGGCAGCCTGGAAGACGTGGAAGTCCAGAGTGTTACCGGGGTACACCGAGTTGGCCACCCACCCCAGCCCGATCCTCAGGTAGACCTCGCTGCTGTCTTCCAGGGCATCCGTCGGCTCTTCGCGGAGGTCGAAGCCCATCTCGCTGCTGTCGAAGTCCAGCGCCGCGGCGTACTCCTCGCCAGCGTTGAAGTCCATCGTAAAGGACTTCTCCAAACTGATCAGGCTGCCTCCGATACCGTCCACCAGGGCCACGGTCACAGTCTTTGTGGCTGCCACGGTAGTGGCGGGCTGCTTCAAGCGCAGGGAGACTCGGTAGGCGTAGTGCCGCAGGAAGGTCGTCTTGCTCACCTTCAGGTAGCCGTAGACCGTGCTGGCATCCCACGCACCCGCCCCTCCACCAGAGAGATTCCAGTCGAGCCGGATGTTCCCGCCAACCACGGTCTGGAAGGACTCCTCGAAATCTGTCCTGAAGGTCACGACTGGCCCGGGGGTGACGCGGAAGACCCACTCCCCTACCGAGAAGGTCATCAGGTTCGCCGCCGCCACGTCGAAAGGCTCGGTGCCTGCGTGCCATCCCTCGTTGGCGATGGGGTGCCGAGATGTCTCTGTCCCCGGTGAGCCGCCCAGGGCCCAGGCCGGTGCTCCCAGGTCCAGGATCCCCATGCCATTGCCGTAGTCCCGCCTCGCCGCCTTGGGCAAGCCGTCCAGGTCAAAGGCGTGGGTCCCGCCAATGAGTGCCAGGTCGTGCAGGTCCGCCGCCGCCCCATCTGCTCGGCGAGTACCCAGCAGGGCGAAGTTCTCGACGTCCACGTTAGCGTGGTACCAGCGGTTGCCCAGAACCGTAGCCTCGTCACCTCCGCCGATCGACGTGGCGAATACCTTGCCGGGCCGGTAAACCTCAACGAGGTACTCGGGGTCGCCCCCGGAGTCGTCGATGCCCACGTTGATGATCACGTAGAGGCCGTCAAGGGTGTCGTCGTCCGCGTTCACCAAGACCTGCTGCCCAATGTAGGCGGAAGGGTCCTCGATCAGCAGATTACTCACACCTGTCCACAGGAGGAAGCCGCTGGTCTTGTGGGACCGGCTCTTCGCGGGGTTCGGGGCCATCAGGTCCACCGCGAAGGCGGAGGCGACGGTGTACGAGCTGGGCAGGACCTGACCGGGCTGCCCCAGGCGGGATAGCTTCGTCCCGTACTGGGCATCGACCTCGTAGTAGCGCTTCGTCCCGGTGCTCATCGGGGAGTTCGAGAAGCGGGAGGCCATCGCCATCTCGGAGTAAAAGCCCCCGTACATATTGTGCAGGTCGCTTCCAGCCTCCGTCGGCCAGAACTCTCGGGGATCCCACTGGTAGAGGGCACCCATGAACTCGCCTGTCCCGCTCTGCAGCATGGACCACTCGTCTTCCCGGGTGGCGACGATCGATGCCCGCCCGTCCACGAAGGTGACGTCATCGGGCTCAACAGGATCATTGAGGACGCTGATGGCCCTCTGGGATCCCACCACCACCAATGCAGCGTCTGCTCCGATCTGGGCCGCGTACAGGGCGCTACCCTTCATCGCAGGGAGAGGCCCGGTGAGAGCCCGGTCCATGGAGTTCGTCTCGGCCAGGAAGGCTCCGGCGAACCCGCCTCTCTCCCGAGGAGTCGCGAGGGCAGCACCAGAGGGGGTGAGGTCTTCACCGAGAGCCGCACCGTTGTGCCAGCTCTGGACCCCGTTCCCAGGCATGTACGAGCTGAAGTTGGTGACTGGGCCTACTGCCGGGTCCCCGCGCTTGTACGCAAGGAAGTCGCTGTCGTTGAGGAAGGCGAAGTAGCCCGACGACTTCCCACGCCAGTCGACGCTCATCACCGCCAGGAGGGAGGCGGCCTCCGGGAGGGTGTAGGATGCCGCGCTCTCGATGGCGTCCTCGAAGAAGGAGTGCCCCACCCGAACGAAGAACCCATCTATGGGCTGCGTCAGGGTGAACCCCTGGGGCTGGTTGTAGAGGTGGCCTCGCCCTCCATCGGCCACGGAGATGACGAACACGGGGCGAACGCCGTTGAGATTCGAGACCCTCACCCGCATCCCGAACCCATCAACGTCCGTGATGAGGAACCAGCCGTCGTTGTTCTCGGTGTCCGTCAGGCGCAGCACAGACTGCGACCCGATGAAGGGGGCCGCCCCTCCGAAGGCGCGGATGTTCGAGCTGGCGCTGGGGTCGAAGCCGACATGGACCCAGCCGTCGGCAGCGTCGGCAACGCTGAACTCCACTATGAAGTGCCTCAGTTCCTCGAGCACCGCGGGGTCGGTATGAGTCGTCGACTCCCGCACAGCCAGCATGTGGTGGCCGAAGTGGCTGGAGGCTACTCGGTCCTCCTCATGCACGTAGCCCAGGCGGCCGTAGCTGGCGCTCTGAAGCACGTGGGTGGACATGGCCGCAGGGAAGCCGTCGAAACGCCCAGAGACCACGGTGTACCCGTAGTCGCCGCCCGCAGGGATGGTGGGATTCCACTCCCCGGGCTCGAGCACCAGGTGTTCGGAGTCGATGTAGTCGATGACCACGAAGGCGGCACGGAGCCGGAGAGCCCCTGACACCTTGCTGGTGATCAAGATCTGCTGTCCCACCTCATCGATGGTGAACTCTTGGCCCGGATCGTAGAGGACATTGCCGGCCAGGATCGTTGCGCCTGTGCCGGAGAGTCCCTCGCCCGTGTGGGCTCTCGCTACTGCGGGCGTGCGGTTGTTCCACTCCGGGGCGTTCCAGTCGACGTTGACGAAGTAGCCGCCGCCTCCTCCGAGGCCCTGCCCGTCATAGGCACCCTGCAGGGTTGTCCGTCGGTGCAGGAACTCCATTGAGATGAGCGGCTTCCCTGCCCCATCCAGTGGACCCTCGTACACGAAGGGGTTGCCGGGCACGCTATGAGCGAAGGGCGCCTCGGTGAAGTCGTCGGTCGAGTCGACCAGAGGGCCCTTCATCTCCTGGATCACCTGCTGGACCAGAGAGTCCACCTCCTCCGAAGATGAGATGGCCAATTTGAGCAGGTAGTCTGTGGGCAGGGTGCGGAGCTGGTAGCCACCGCCGACGACGAGCCGGAAGGTCTTGCCTGCCGGGATGGGAGGGTCGAAGGTCAGCCACACGTCTTCGGCGAACTCGTCGTTGGCGTAGACCTCGAGGTCTCCGAGGACTCCCACGGCGTCGTTGAGCTCGCCTCGGTCCTCTGGGACGGCTCCCCGGAGCAGGATCAACTCCTCGGAGTAGATGTCCTCTACCTGGTAGGTGCCGTCGTGATTGAACGGGACGTCCACCGCAGCGCCGGAGATCTCCACGCGGTCATAGATACTGACACCGTCGGCCTGGAAGGTTGCCGTGGGCACGCGGGCAGCGGTGTTGTAGACGACCTCTCCGATGCCGACCGGGCCGGTCTTCAAGAAGGTGAGGCCGAGCAGGTTGCCGCCGTCAAGTAGGGGCCATGAGGCGATGGCGGGAACAGGGCCGATGGGGGGCGTGACCTCGTCGGCGAAGACGGGGGCCGGAGCTACTCGCTCACCGTGGGTGGCCGCGGAGACGCGGACCGTTCGAGGACCCACCAACATCTCTGCCAGGGTCCCCTCCTCCATCACCGCGAAGTACTGCGAGAGCTGCTGCAGGGTGGACACAGGCGACAGACCCTTGCCCAGGTAGACCCGGTCCGAGAGGCCCGAGTCGATTGCGCTGATCCCACCCAGATTGATCTGCTGTACGTTGCCGCCGCCGTCGGTCACCACTCGGGTGCTCCACGGAGCTGCCGTCGGGTCGATGCTGTCGATGACCATCGGGAGCGCGATGAGGCGGTCCAGATTGGCAGAGAGGTAGTCCGCGTTGTACGCCAGGGCGTCGATGGCCCGGTTCAGGACCCCGGACGTGACGTCCTCTCCACCGGTGGCGAAGGCGGTGCCCAGTGGGTTGAGTTCGTTCAGGCCCGGAGGTGAGTAGGAGCGGTCCCCTCCATCGGAGGTCGCAAGCGGGTCGGGATGGATCGGAAACTCGAGTGTCGGAGCAGCATCGGGAAAGGCGCCCACGAAGGGCTCAATCCTCAGCTGTGCACCGTCGCCGATGCCGTTGCCCGTGATGACCAGGAAGCCACCCTCGTCCGAGGCCGTCGCGTCCACGAGGCCGGTGATGGGCGTGTTGAGGGCGGTGACGACGTCGTTGATGATGGCCGAGGGCAGGGGCACCGTTCGCAGGGTGTCGACCCCGCCGATAGTGACCCGCACCGACAGACGAGCTGGCAGGCCGGCGGCCTCAAAGGCGAGGAACTTGAGGGTGGCGTCGTCTCGACGGACCTCGGTCCTCAGGGTGGGAGGGCCCTGCACCAGGCTGTTGGTGTTGCCCCGGAGGAAGGGCCGACGGAGGAAGCGGAAGACGCTCATCTACACAACCCTCAGCTCGTAGATCACCTCAAGGGTGCGATTCAGGTTCTTGGTGAAGGGATCGAAGGGCTTGTAGCCGACCGGCGCCTGGGCGGAGGAGGTGGCGAAGTCGGTCGGGCGGCCGACGTCGTTGTTCAGGGCCGGGTTGCCGTCCGTGAAGCAGCCGAACTCCGTCAGGGTGACGGGGCCGCCCAGGCTCAGCTCGTTCTCGGCGTACTCCCGGCGGAGCTGCACCGACGTGCGAGCCGTGCCCAAGGATGCGGAGGGGAAGGTGACGGGGACCTGGGCCGGGGCCAGGAACTCGTTCGCCATGTACTGCACGGGCTGCACGAGGCGGGAGACCTCAGCAACTTCGGGGTTCCCCCCGGTGCCGAAGCCGAAGTAGCGCAGGGCGTCGTCGCGGTTCTTCACCCTTGAGGGCGTCAGGGCGGCCAGCGTGATCGTCTCGACGATGAACTCACGCCCGGTGAGGGTCCAGATGTTGTGGCCCTCTCGCCGAGTCACCAGCTTGCCGCGCTCGCGCAGCTCCATCGTGAGGTAGCCGCCGATTTGCGGACCATCTCCCCCGGACCCACCACCGCCGCCTCGACGGCCGCCGATGGATAGCCGATCGAAGATCGCTGCGAGTTCCTTGATCATGCCCATTCTCATCACCTCTTCACTCGGAGGATCCTACCAGTTGCCAGGCCGGTCCCGATGTTGTGTGTCATCGAGAGGGTGCCCGCGGCTACCTCGGCGATCACGTACGTGCCCTCAGCTACCGGGTTGCCGGCGAAGACCTCCAAGACGTCCCCAGGCTGCACACCGAGTGCTGCGAAGTCCACTGCTAGTACGGAGGTCACGGTGACTGCGGGTCCTGCGGCGAACGAGAAGTCATCCAGATCTCGCAGTACCCGCGCGCTCTCTGCGCCCGCGCCCTGCAGCTCCAGAGGTAGGACGCCCAGGATCGTGCCACCACCGCCCACGGAGGCCAGGGGCCAGACGCCGCTGTCCACCCCTCCCTCGACCTGGAGGAAGTCCGTCGGCACTGCTCCGGTGGCGCCGGACGCCGTGAAGGTGTTGCCCGCCGACGTGACCGTGAAGCCCAACGTCACCACGGAGCGCGGCCGGTAGATGGCCAGGGACAGCTCGGTCTGCGGGAAGAAGTCGAGAACCTGGTCCACCAGCAGGCCGGAATCCTCAGAGAGGCTGGCCCGCGTGATGGTGACGATCTCCGGTCCCCCTGCTGGCACCGCCGGGCGGACGTAGACGGTGGTCTCGCTGAGCACCTCCACCACCTGGTAGGTGCCCGCCCCTGCTCCACCGTCGATCTTGAGTTCGTCCCCGAATCGCAGCAGCTTCAGGTCCAGGTCGGCGCCGGCCGGCATGGTCACCACGTTGCTGCCTGTTGTGGTGGCCGTGGACAGGACGAGTGGGTTCGTCTCCAGCACTGGCCGGACGATCTCGTACTCAACCGTGGCCACACCCAGGGGAGGAGCGGGCTCCACCACGAGCTGGAACCAGGGGTAGACGCTGGGGCCGGGGTAGATGACCTCGCGGATGTGGTAGACGCCGCGGCCCGTCGCGCTGGTGATGAGCAGCCGGTCGTCGACGGACACGCCCTCAGTGAAGAAGCACTTCCCGGAGAGATCCTGCACGACGTTAGGTGCCAGGATGTGTCCCGCATCCAGGGTGAGGGTGGTGCCCACCGTGATGGGGTTTCTCGCAGGACGGAAGATGAAGAAGTCCTGCTCAGTGCCTGCCTGCACGCCGAGCAGGGCGGGGGCGGGGATGTCATAGGGGAAAACGACAGAGTCCGTCACCTCCACCGTGGTGTCCGACGGGACATCGGACACCAGGAACCAGCCCGCGTTGGGGCCGGTGAAGATGCGGAGCAGGTCTCCCGGCCGTACCAGTGGGGAGCCGTGAGCCACCGCAACGGGGTCGTAGCCGTCGTAGGGTGGAGCGGTCAGTGGGTCTATGAACCCGCCACGAGCCGAGGTGAAGATGAGGGTACCTGGACCTGCGCCCGCCGGCGTCTCGAGGTCCCGCCCCATGAAGAGCATGCGGGAGTTCACCGGTCCCAGATTCGTGTGCTGCAGGAGAAGTCCCGACCCGTTTACAGATCCGGCAGAAGCGATAGCCTCGATCCTGCCGAAGGGGTCATCGACTAGGTGTGAGGTGACGTGGAAGAAGAGGTCGTCCTCGATGGTGATGTCATCGACGAGAGGCTTCACCAGCACTACCTCAACATCGGTCCACGCCGGATCCATCGACGTGGCAAACTCCTCCACCAAGGCAAGGTCTGATGGGTCTGTGGCGTCCACGTTGGCGCGTAGGGTCCAGGTGTGGAACTTCCTCAGCTCCGCTGCCGTATCTCCCTGAAGAAGTTGACCCTTCCACCAGTCCGGGGTCTTGACGTAGTCGGTGGCAATCACCCCCTTCGCGAGGGAGGCGAAGCGCTCAACGGTGTCACCCACATCGTAGGCCTGACCAGTCTTAGGGTTCGTCTCCAGGCCCGTGAAGTCTGAGAGGGTCTCGTCCGTGAGGGGCTTGTAGAAGTAGATCCTCACCAGCCCCGTGGGCTCGAGCTCCTCGTTGAGGTCCTCGACGAGTAGGCGTCCCAACGTAGGGACGCCGCCGGAGTTCGTCCGGTAGTCGTCCTTGACCCCTCGGATGACTCCCCGGACATCGGCGGCCGGCAGCCCCAGGAGTATCTGTGCCCCCAAACGGAGGTTGCTGAGGGTGGGGCCGTTGGCCCAGGCGTACATCAGGCCCAGGACGGCCTCTCGGTACGTCGTGGAGGAGGTCTCCTGGTTCGTCAGCTGCTCTCGAGTCAGCGAGACCAGGGTGCCGAAGTTGTTCTCGATCGACTCCGAGTTGTCTACGAAGGTCACCTCTGCCCACAGCAGCTCCGGCGTGGGGGAGGTGACACTGAAGACACCGGGCACGAAGCGGAGGTACTTGTCGGGGAACCGCCGGGTCACGGTGTAGTTGACGTCCGTCGCGGTGATGGGGAAGACGGTCCCTGTGTCCACGCGCACAGCCTGCAGCTGGGTCTCGGAGAGCACCTGCAGGATGACGTAGTCCTGCTCGAACACCTCGACGATGTCACCGACCTCGAGGTTTCGACTGATGAACTTCCCGGATGCCGAGGTCAGCACCTCCGATCCTGCTGTGATGCTGCCGTCCGCACCGAACAGGTCGGTCTCCCCCTCGATCACGAAGTCCCGGTTCTCCACGAAGTCGATGGGCGCCCTCGGGATGGTGGTGCGTGCCCCATCCCTCGTGAGGACGTCGTACGAGCCGTCCGCATTCTCCACCGAGAAGATCTTGCCGATGTACTCCCTCAGACAGGGGATGGACACCACCTCGTCGTCCAGAGGCACCAGGGTGTTTCGGGCGAGGTAGAGCGCCGCGACACGGAAGGAGTGTCCTCCCACATCGAAGACGGTCTCCGAGGTGTGTGGGAGGTTGTTGTAGCGGGTCTGGAAGAAGAGGCTGGACAAGGCTGTGTCGATGGCGAGGGCCGTGCCCTCGAGAACAGGGTTGCCGAGACCGTCGAAGGAGGCTCCGTCGATGCTCAGCTCCTGCGCCAGCACCACCTTCTCGGAGTCCGTCAATCCCACGGGCCCGCCGGTCACGATCTCCTGGGTACCGATGACGACGCCGGCCCGCTCTCTGTCCGAGCCTACGATGGTGCACGAGACCTCCGCCGTGCGGCCCGTGGTCAGGTTCTCCACCTGCACCACTAAGAGGTCTCCGGCACGGACCCCGAGCTCCTCCAGGTCCTGGCCCTGTGTGCGAAATGTGAGGGGGATCCGCCAGACCAAGCTCGACACACCAGACACCAGCAGGGGCTGGTCTACGATGGCCAAGCTCACTGGTCCTGGACCGAGCGGCGGGGGCAACTGGTTGTTGTCGTTCCGCACCCGCCTGAGGGTGTAGGCCCTGCTGTTCAGGATGATCAGGCGCCCTTCTACCGTGGCCACTGCGGGTAGCCGGAAGCTCACCCCCTCCTGCGGGAAGGTGCCAGAGAACTGACCGGCAACCAGGTACCCGTCTCCGGATTGATTCACTCCGCTGATGACGAACTGCCCGGAGGTCTGGAGGCCGAAGACGCTGAGAGACCTGCCCACCGCAGAGGGGTAGGTGAACTGGGACCCCACCACGATCTCCCGGGGGCTAAGAATGGTGGCCGAGCCCGTCCGCTCTAGGCCGTCCAGGGACGTGAAGTCTCCCTCGGCTGCGGGGATCCACGCGACGTCGGTATAGGGACTGGACTCCGCTGTCGTGATAAGGGCGCTGACTTGGTTGTACAGGACGTAGGAGTCCGTCTGGGTGGCCACGAGCGGCCGGTTCAGCTGCAGGGACAACGGGGTCGGGAACCCGACGACCTCGATCTCGTAGTCCCCCGCGTTGAGACCCGAGGGGATTCGCAGGACGTCCCCGACATCCAGGCCGGCGATGAGAGTGAAGTCCGTCGCTGGCGTCGAGACGATTGCGCTGTCGGCCGTGCTGTCCAGGTCAGCCCCCGACCCCAGCTGCTCACCTGCCACGTCCGGGAAGGGAGTGGTGCGCTCCACCAGGTAGCTCAGGCGATGCCCGCCGACGGCGGCGATGATGTAGGTGCCGATATTGGCCCCGACGCTGGTCAACAGTTGCAGGGTCTTGCCGACGGCGTCGGCCTTCACGGCGCCCGCAGTCACCACGAACTCTCTGTCCGAGAGCAGGTACCCCGCCGCGGGCTCGCCGACGGTCCCGGTGGTCGCAGAGGAGCCGTCGTCCTCTCCGCCGAAAAGGAAGCTGGCGGTGACCTCCTGTAGGTCTATGCGCGGCCCGTAGCGCTCCCACCTCTTCTGCTTCGCCTCCAAGATGGTGTGGATCGACTTGTCGTAGTCGGCCTGGAAGGTATCCAGGAGGACTGCGGCAGCCCTCTGCTGGAAGGCAGCCCACACGATGGGCAGGATCTCGCTGTCCTCCATGCGCTGCAGGTAGTCGCTGAGGACCCGGAAGAAGAAGCGGCCATCAGGCTGGATGTCGGTGCAGAGCGGGACCTGCACCACCTGCACGTTGACCACGGCCTGGGCCTGGGAGCTGTCGAACTGGCCGTCGCTGACCACCAGGCCCACGATGTAGACCCCGGTGATGTCCGGGGAGAAGCCTATGGCGGAGTTGTCCGCGGCCAGGGGCTCGATGGAGGAGTTGTCGAGGGCGCTGCCGATGGGAAGCTCCACGAACGTCCAGAGGTAGGTGAGTGGATCACCCTCTGGGTCAGAACTGGCCCGACCGTCGAGCCTGGCGACGGCGCCGACGATGGTCCTCTGCTCGGCGGGGGACACGCGGGCAACGGGAACATCGTTCCCCGGCTGCATCCCTACGTTGAAGAACTGGTCAACCACCTAGATCCCATCCACCTGGACGACTAGCTCTGAGAGGGCGTCGAACAGGAAGTGCCGCTCATCTACCGGCACCGATGGGCGAACGGCAATATCGTACCCGTCCCCTACTGCGTAGACGAGCCTCCTCCAATGGCTGGTGGTCGCCTTCTGGTCCCCGAACGACCCGAAGCCTACACTCGGCCCGATGATCGTTGGGGGAAGACTCACCTCCCCCTCCGGAATCAAGATCACTTCCACTCCATCTACGAGGAGGCGGAGGTGCTGCCGAGGCTTCTTCTCCAGCCTGTAGGTGTGGACCTGCGAGAAGTCGAGTGGGTGCGAGATAGCCTGCCCCTCCTCGGACTGATCGATGACCTCCAGGAGGGAGGTGGCAGGATTGGACCCAGGGATGTAGACGAAGGTCCCGCCGGCAGTGGAGACGAACATCAGGCGAGCCACCTCCGTCCCGTCATCCAGGACAGGGCCCACCTCGATCGAGGTGTTCAGGGCTGCGAGAGTCCCGACCTCGTTCGTGTAGGAGAGGATGCTGAACCGGGCCTCCACCGACAGACCCAGCAGAGGATTGAGCCCGGTGATCACTCGGTGGAAGCGGCGGACCTGCCCGGGAACCCCGAAGCCTGCGTCCACGAGCTGGAGCTCGCCCCCTACCACCGCATCGCTGCCTGGGCCTGGAGACGTACGAATCCAGGGCAGAGCGGAGAGGTCCGGGACGACGCCCTCCACCGTGTCATAGCCGCGGGCGTTGAGGGTGTACTCCAGAGCCCGCAGCTCCGCCTTCCCGAAGACGGGGCGGCCGGTGTAGGCGTTGATGTGGCCGATGCGAATCTGGGGGGAGGTCAGATCGGCGGGCAGAGCAGAGAGGAGTCCCGTCGCATAGGGGGTATCATCGTCGCCGACGAACAGGTCCACTCGATCCAGGTCGGGGTTCGCCCAGAGCTTGACGCGGGTGGGGATCGTCCAGTCCACGACGGCGCCGGCCGCGTAGGAGGTGGCCAGGAACGCAGCGCCGGCCTGGAGGACCCCGAAGGACTTCGTCGCGTAGTTGTCCATGTAGGCGAGGACGAGGGCGTCTGCACCATCCAGGATCTGCACCCCGATGCCAGTGGACTCCGTCGTCAGGTGGTCCACCTCCGATGGGAGCAGCTCCACCTCGAGCCACAGCCCCTCCGAGAAGTCCAGGCTGGGCTCGTCCCGGACCAGGTAGCCCAGCAGCTCGCCGTTGGCCACCCCCTCCAGCTTGTCGAGGCGCACCCCGTCTGGGGTCAGCACCTGCACAACATCCCCTCCCTGCAGAGATGATTGCCAGGGCAGGTCTGCCTTGTCGGGCAGGGCCAAGAAGTCCGCCTTCACGATGTCGGAGGGGCGGATGTCCAAGAACACGCCGGCACGGGGGTTGCCCAGATTCACCAAGAGCTTGCCGTGCTCGAAGATGCGGATGAAGTCGCTGCGGAGGTTGTCTGCCACCGTCGGGCTGTCCAGGTTCAGGAAGCAGTAGAGTTCGTCGACCTCGGGAGCCGTGGGACCTAGCGGCACCGGGCCGAGCGCCACCCCGTTGATGAAGGTGGCCAGGCCAGAGAAGCTCGCGGTGAACACCTTCACGGAGTCGGCTGCTGGGTCGGCCGGGTCCCGAGCGTAGACGTCCACCGTGTCCAGCTCGTCGTCCCACACCACCTTCAGCACCACGCCCAGGGTCCAGTCGTAGGCCACCGTGGCGCTGCCCGGTCTGGTGGCGCTGCCGTCGTCGGGAGGGGAGATCAACAAGCTCTTGGTGAAGCCGTCGTCTAGCAAGAAGACAAAGATGCCCCTCTTCGTCGGACCGTGGACGAACCCCGCGCAGATGCCGGTGTAGTCCACGTTGCTGATGTACGTCTCGGTCCCCGTCGTCCATGCGACGGGGAGTAGGTCCACCTCCATCATGTGGGGGCCCCGCGAGAAGGAGGAAGAGATGACCTGCGCTCCTCGGTGTGCCCCAGGCACGCCGCGAGAGATGTCCAGGAGACCTGCCACCAGGGTTCGGACCGCCTCTACCCCCGCTGGAACAGCTGTGGGTGCGGCATCAGAGAAAGCGGCAACAAAGGAGTTGCCATGCTCCGTGACCGAGGAATCGTCCTCCGGCAACAGCAGGTTGGCAGTGAAGTTCACCCGGGAGTACGCCACCTGGGCCCTGAGGCTGGTCAGATCGATCTTCGTGTCCGGGTCTCGGAGGCTGAGATGGTAGTCGTCCTCCAGCAGCATCCCCGTTGCCTCCGGGGCCGGCTGGCGGTTGTTGATCCTCGGGTCGGCCATGCTACCCTCCGGCCATGATCTTCAAGCCCATGGAGCCTGACACGGTCTGGAAACTCATCGAGGGGCACGAGTGCATCTTGCCCTCGGTGGACACCGCAGCACGGGCCCGCGTGGAGTCGTCCACGTGCCCTGAGTGCGGGGACTCCGCACTGCCGGTGCCAGACCCACTGCACCCCTTCGACAACCAGACGGCCGGCTTCAAGTACATCGCGCGCTGTTCCTCGTGTGGCTGCATCTTCGATCACGACAGTGGGATCATCAGGAAGATTGGGAACATCAGCCCCATCCTCACCCCTACCTCAGGTCGAGGGGGAGGGTGATCCGGAGGGCGCGGATCATGTCGCCGGCCTCCAGGTCTTCCGCAGATTCCAGGCTGGTGTCCTTCCCGGGAATGAAGTAGCTGAGTCGGTTGCTGCCATTGAAGTAGTGCGGCTCGGCACCCCCCAGACGGTCGCGAGAGCGGTTGCCTACCAACCGTCGATCGAGATCGTGGGTCACGGTGACCAAGTAGATGTCATGCACCCAGTCTGTGGCCTTGGCCTCACGAAGAGCGGTCTCTACGACGCCAGCGACGGTGATGCTGTCCAGTGCCCCGAGCGATTGGATCTTCTCCTGAATGCGAGCGGCCACCGAGCTGGCACCCTCCCCGCCGTAGTACTCGACCTCCACGCTGACGTAGGACGGCAGGAAGTGCCGAGCGATGGGGTTCGCATTGGTCGTCCGGGCACCGGGCTCAAGCAGCACTCGGTGGATGTCGGCGACTGCCGGAGCGTTCTCGTAGGAGATCTGCAGGCGCTGCCCATCCAACGGCACCTTGTTGAGCAGGGTGTCATCCCGGCCTACCGGCAGGAAGGAGGGGCTGACCCGAACCGCCACCTTCTCCTCGGGGGAGAAGGTGAAGTTGCTGTCCTCGACCTCAAAGAAGTACCCCTCAGACAGATAGGTGCCGAACACCGCCTCGAAGCGCTGCTCCGCCGGCACGTTGTGGACCTCGTCTGTCCCCAGGGCCCGCGCCCAGATGTCGAAGTAGTACAGCGACCCCGCACGGTTGGCAGCCATCTGAGTGCTGGAGATGCGCTGCACCCCTGCACGGACCACGCGGAAGGGCTGCTCCGTGCCGCGGAAGACCGCTGCTCCGGGCTGGTCCGGGGACCATGCGTAGAACAGGGCGACGGCGGGGTCGAGGCTGTCGGAGATGCCCACCACGGTG
>Ga0255047_10000689_pt1 | contig 27380 bp, 19 predicted proteins | sample JV7_2_1_MG_FD_183640 | JGI IMG/M metagenome (GOLD analysis project Ga0255047, IMG submission 183640) | Seawater microbial communities from Jervis Inlet, British Columbia, Canada - JV7_2_1 | ecosystem: Environmental > Aquatic > Marine > Inlet | place: Canada: British Columbia | collected 2016-10-06
GCTTGCGGCTGCGTTGGCAAAAAGCAACATGGGGACAGCAGGAGCCAACGCCATAGTGAACGGGGCAATCACCAAGGACGCCAAGACGATCCGCCTCACGTTGCACCGAGACAAACCTGGTGGAGAGCTCTACGGTTATTCCTACCAGACCGTCGAGACCTTCGAGGGGATAGCAGCTCACAAAGAGGAAAGCGAATATCCACACGGGATGTGACATGCACAAGGAAGATCACAGAGTAGGCATCACACCCATCGTCATGCGGCGTGCGGCCTACTACTTGACTCTGGGAGTTGGTGAGTACACCCCTGACCACCCCCACTTCGACAAAGTCACCGTAGAAGAGCTTTATCCCCTGAAACAAAAACCCGACGACGAGATGGAATGGTCGATCGGGATTAAGGTATCCTTCTACAAAGCCGACCGCTGTATACGGTGGGTTGACTTCGGTTGCCGCACCACGGGCGCAGGTGGCGACTCAATTCTGTTCCGCGCACATGAACCCAGTGAGGGAGAACTCCTCCCCTACCAAATCATCACTGATGACGCCTAGAAAGAAAAATGATGAGTAACAAGCGATTTTTGATCAAGCACGACGCAGTAATTGGCCGAGGCCTGAAAGAGGATGGAGCGGAGCATCCCCCTCTAGAGCTCGTCTACTACACCATGGTAGAGGCTGCGAATCTCGAAGCGGCTTCCGACATGTCGATGGGTTACGCCGACAAGACCTTCAAGGTGAAGGTCGGCAGCATCGTTGAGGTTGGCGACAACATCTCCTCTGACGATCTCTACGCCCTGCTCAATCAGAGCGAGGTCATCAAGGCGATGTACTAGTCGCGGAGTCGAAGCCGCCTACTGCGGCTACGATGGCTACGCCTATCGCTACGCCTGCGCCCAACAACCCAACAACCCCTCCCACAAGGAGGGGCCACCAATCGGTACTGTCAGCTTCGGCGCGGTACCGATTTTTCTCTTCTATCTCGGTCATCAGCTGTTCGGTCAGCGCTAGATTGCGAGCTGTTCCAGCTGTAACAATCTCGCGCGTTTCGCTGAGCTGCTCTGTCAGATTCGCTACGAGTGCGGCCTGGTCGATGCGCAGTTGCTCCGTGAGGAGTAGCTGCCGTCGCCAGGTCCGCGCGTTCTCTTCCAGCACGTTGAGCTGTAGCTGCTGCTCTTGCGTGTAGCAGGCATAGCGTATTCTGTTTTCGGTGCAGGGCCTGTACTCCGGCAGGAGGCGCTCTGCGAGCTCTGTGGCCTCGTCCGTCTCCGGTGTCAGGGTCGGCTCTGTGTCGTCCTGAGCGAGCGCTGGGGCAGCCCAGAGCCACAGAGCGAGCAGGCTAGCGATTCTCACGGTTGAGCGCATCGAGCTGGTCCCAGTCTCTCGCGGCTTCAACACGGAGCAGAGCTTCGGCGTGGCGCGTTGTCTCTTCTTCTAGCTTCACCGTATTCGCTATTAACCGAGTACGCACTGTCGCTGCTTCCACCGCAAGAATATCTAGTTTGTCTTGATGTACATCCACCAACAGCTCGTGTTGTAGTTGTGCATCCTTGACTCGATCCTGCTCTACCTGGGTACGCAGTTTGGCAAGCTCTTCGTTCTTTTTATTTAGCTTCCAGATCAACAGTGCTGCACCAATGGAGACCGCTGCTCCTACGACGAGAGCAACGATCCACCCCCACAGACCTCCGTTGTCCTTGGATTCCTTGGCTGTGTCAGCCTTGCTTTCCAGAGAGACCAGCTTGTCTTTGATTTCTACGAGGATGTCAGTGTCAGCCATCAGGGAACGCCGATGTTTATGGCTGCGGTCACTACAATAGCTCCATCTTCAGTGGTACCCCCAGTACTTATGAAGATGTTACCTACGGCGATAAAGAAAGTGGCTGTGGCGGGAGCGCCTGCAAAGAGCGGACGTAATCCGCCACCTGAATCAATGAACTTGATGAAATTATCGCAGAATCGCAGCGATAAGAGTTCATTCGAGAGGGTGTTAAACACTTCATTGGCTACGCCGGGAGAGTCACTTTCGTTGATGATGAGATTATTGGTAAACGCAATACCTCGTCCAGAACCTGCTGCGTCGCCTAGCGTCATCACGCCTGTAGCGTGAGTGGCCATTTCAAAGTGAAAACGACAGTTGGTTATTTTACAGTGGTCACCTATACGAAGAGGCTGCGCAACGGTGAGTCCATTTCCCGCCCCCGTTAACCCGAACTGTACATTATCCCAGTTCCAGTAGGTGTACCCGGCCCCTGTTGGAACAGGCATGTTCATAATATTGAGCGTGCCATTGCTATCAGAGAATGTGCAGTTGAACATGTGGAAGTGGGAACAGGTTGTATTATCTACGCCAAGAGGAATTGGGGCATGTGTGAATGACACCGCTGTTGTGTCCACCAGGTGCACATTCTCTATTGTGACAAAATTACCAACGACGCGTATCCATCCCGGGTCAGAGGGCCCGGTGCCTGCTTGAATAAACGCAGTAGGTGTCCACTCAAACGTTGCACCATCTAAGCGAGAACGATCCTTCAATCGCAATACGGAACCCCCTGGAGTCCCTGAACGCCGATCCCCGTAACGGTTAAGCCGTGTAAATTGGGGATTGATGATTTGTCCGTCCGTGATTTCTACGTAGGCTCCGTCAAAAAGAGGGTCACTGAAGCTATTGTCAATGATTTCCACATCAGCAAAGTCAAAAGTACAATCTTGCACTGTGCATCGACCCGCGTCGGCTGTTGCATTGACGCCTTCGAAGCGCCACAGACCATCTGTGATTCCCTCGTCCACTCCCGGAATATTGACCCCAAGGAATTCGAAGTAGCAATTGTAGAAATCGCAGTGGCGGAACCGACCGCAAGCCGTGTTGTCGAAGGTGGTGCCTAAGATCTGGCAGTCTGTAAAGGTGTAACGGTGGTCGTTGTTATCTCCGGCAATCTGAAGGTCTATAACGCTGTTGCCCAGATTTTTGTTGTCGTCAAAAATGCAGTCTGCAAACCGAATATGACGGGGGGTGCCGGTGTCTACCGCCGCTGTTAATGTGTGTGCGGTAGTGGATCCGTTTTCAAAACGGCAGTTACGGAAATTGTATGCAGACGTCCCGGCATCAAAAATTAGTGCGCCATGATCACCTGCCAATATGAACATATTAGCGATGCTAACGCTGGATCCGCCAGCGCAAGATAGCGCTGTGTGTGTAGTTGAGATAGTTGCTGCAGAGCTAGCCATCCGGAAACCGTCGATAACGGTATGGTTGCCTCCTACACTTAAGATGTGCGTGGCAGTAGCACTCCCACCTCCGCTGACGGTAACCAACACATCTCTAAGAGAGTTGTTGTTACCTGTGATAGTCAGGGACTTATTGGCGGCATTGCGCAGTATCTCGCAGTGCTCTACGAGATTCTGATCCCCATCCAGTAACAAGTGACCCGGGAAAGTACAGTTTCGAAAACTGCATCGGTCTCCAGAGACGTGCATAACGTCATTGGAGTTAGCGACCACGCTGGCCGTGGGCCATACGACGTTGTCGAAATGACAATCATCTGCCGTCATGATGCAACGAGCTGTGCCCGTGAATATGACGTTGGTGAGACGTACGCCGTCTTCGGGAGACGTGAGCCGAAATATCGAAAGGTTAGTTCCGAAGGTAACGTTCTCGAACCGCATACCCGTGCTGGGATCTTGCGCAGTAAAGCTTGTAGGCTGAATAGTTACCAGGCTCTCGTGTTCACCTACGATGCGTATGTTATCTCCGTAGGCATACGTGACAGGTACATCGTATGTACCCCGCCGCAGGTAAATCGTTCCGCCCGTCCCTGCTAACTGCGTTACCGCAAGTTGTAGTGCAGTAGGGCCATCAAAGTCTCCGCCTGTCGACGCAGTGCCATCAGTACACACATAGGAAAATGCGCGCAGTTGTCCGAGACGGTCATCAACGTTCTCGAACGCTTCCTGTGCAGATGCAGGGCTGAGGGGGTTATCGATGCCACCCGCGCCGATATTGGTCTTAGGACCTGCGAAATTGGTGTCATCAATGTAGATGTTGGGGGCTGTCCCCATGGGTCCAGAAGCACCTGAAACAAACCGGGTCCCATCGACCCAAACGAGCTCGTTGTTGACCACCTTACACAGGGGGATGGCCCCTGGTATTTTCTGGGGATCGTTCGAGGTAACGAACAACGACGCGATGGGGATAGTGCTGGTGGCGCGGTCAGGGTTGGATTCCTGCCGCCCGCCAAACACTCCGCCCTTGGGATCTGAAGGGTCCCCTGCGGCTCCGCCTGGTTCAATGACGTAGCGATACCAGATACCAATGGCGTCGCCCTCAGCCAGGGGCTCAGAGGTAGTCAGCGTGTTCAGCAAGCCGCTCGGGATACGATGGGCCTCTTGGTCTGCCGTACCCTCGATGCGCGTCTCTGCGCCAACAGCGATGGCCACTGCTCCTCCGTCATCTGTGACGTCGATGAGGGGGCCAGAAAGGTCTGGGTCAGCTCCGATGGCTACGTCCACCAGGACCTTGGTCGCGGCCGAAGAATGCGCTGCATTTCCTGCGTCGAACTCAACCAGGATGCGCTTCACCGGACCATCGGTGATGGTGCACTGGTGTGGTGTGGCGCCTGCGGTGTTGCGGTGTTCAACCGTGACCGCGTTCATGCCGTGAGTGGCGTAGGCCCCTGAGGCTACGACGTAGATCACCCGGTCCGTGGCAGGCGTACCGATACTTATCGAACCCTTCAGGCTCGTATCAGGGGTCAGCAGCGGCCTAATCGTCAGATCACCAAGCTGGGCAATGATGCCAGTGCTCGCTGCAGTCGTGCTCCCTGGCCAGGTAATCGTATGCCCAGTTTGACCTTCGATTACCAAGTGATTGTGGTCACGGTAATACAGCAGGTCATTTATGGCGTCACGAGTCTCTTCGGTACGGCCTCGAAGATTCTCAGAGGGACGTCGAAATACCGTCTGGGTTGCGCCTTCACCATCGGTAACGGGCTGGATGGCATCGACGTTGGCTTGGCCAGTGTCCCCGCCTTGCTGGAGGTCGAGGTGGTCTTTCTGGAGAGTGCTCATTTGTCTTACACCGTGAAAGTAATGCGCCAACGAAAGTCGAGCACTACAGCAGCCGATTTAGGTTGATCTGGGAATACTTGTCGAGAGAACATACTTTCTCCCGTAGTAACCTGAGGGTCATCCGCGGTACCCCGCGTGAACAACCCTGCCTCTCGGTATGTTACTCCGTTGCCATCCCCTGACCCAAGGGTCGCAGTGAATTCGACGGTACCTGCTGCACCTACGATGCGGTTTGCGTCAAGAAACTCTTCTCGTACAGGGCTACCTACCACTGCTTCGGCAGCCAAGTCCAGGTCAGTACGCTGAGGCGTAGCGCTGCTTGTCCCGAAACGCATGGACTTCATCTGCGTTTCTTCTTGGACAGTCGCACCAAACACGATGTTCGGTGCCATGAGCTTCACTAGACCTTCGGTAGCTGAGAACGTGATGACGTTCTTCTTTTTCCAAATATCTAGGATTTTCCCAGTAGCTGCGTCACGCCTGATGATCGTGAGCACACCCGTAGTTGTCAGTTTCTGTTCTAGCTCACGCATCACGTCCTCGTGATCTCGATGGGTTCTTCGCGCATATCCGTATCTTTACCAGTGCGCGACTTGCCACGCTTCTGCCGGGGGTTGGGCATGCCTATGCTGTACAAAGTGTCCCCTGCCGTATCATCGAATACTTCGAGGGTGGGATCAATGGGTTCCCGCACGCCATAGGCGGTGAAGCCTACCGCAGCATTCACGTCTTGGGTAGGCGTATTTGAGAGGTCGATGGTCGTTCCGGCGATGGCGATTTGCTCTCGGACTCGTTCCCAGTTTGATATTTCATTGACCGCAGCTGGAGCTCGCTTGACGGTGACGTTGTAGAGCGCGCCTGCGGTGTCTGCCACGCCGTCCAACTGTACTTGGTTGGGAGATACGAAAGCAAAAACAGCGAATGACATTCCAGCGTCGGGCCCTGACGTGAAGTTGACGAAGTACTGCTCAACGTCTTTGGTGGCGGGGATGAGCTGGGCGCGGTCAACTACGGCCATGAGTGGAGAAAATATTACGTCCCCAGGGGTCACCGTGAATATGCCGCTAGACACTGAACCTGTGAGATCGGGGTCACCTTCAATAGGGTCTACCCTATTTCGAGTGGCTAGACTGACCAGGGTCGTTGTGACAAACTCATCAATCAAGAAGGATTGATTACTAACGAAGGTGACGTAGGGACGACGTATGTAGTCACCCACGTGGGCCACATCAAAAATGTGTATGCCTGTGGCATCTTCGAAGTCAACGAGACCACCGTCGTGCACGATGACGTTGCCTTGAATACCCCCTGCGTTGACGAGCTGCCAATCTAACCCTGCTTCAGCTACAAATGCAGGTGAGTCAAGAATAGCAGTGGAAGCGTTGGGTACTGCTCCGATGCGGTGGTTGCCGTTGTTTCCAAGTCCGGAACCCGAGACACTTATCATGCCCCCCAAGTGCGTGTCGAGAAGAGGGGCTGATGTTATCGTAGCGGTAACCACACCCCCTACGACCGTTACAGAGAGGTCACCTAGCCCACTATCGCTGGCGGCTGCTAGTTTGGGCTGACTGACCTGAATAGGATCACTACCACTGGTGAAATCTGTTGGCGTGATGTAGATCTTATTTACGTGGTGTTGGTACCCTGCAGTAGGGGCTCCCAAGGGGAGTGCAATAGATGCAGCCGGTGCTGCAAAGGTACTGGTGTTTTCTACGTACCGGAACCACGTTCCAATACGCCAACTTGATCCAATTACGTTGAGCGGATTCTCATTGACCGAGATGATCGTCCCTGCAGTTCCACCCAGATGAATCTCAGGAGGTTCCAGTGTGAATGTCTCACTGACTTGAATGAGTTCTTGGAACAGTGCAGACGGTGAGACGAGAATATACGTGTAGGTGGGCTTAGCTACGAACACCAATTCCTGCAGGTCGGTCAGCAGGGTGCTGGAAATCTGACCAAGCAGTGAGATGTCAAAGTCCACCGAGAACAGGTGATACTTCAAGTACCGATTGAGAACTACGAAGGCCATCTTGTGGCGCTTCATGAGTGTGGAGCTCTGTATTTCCCAGCTCAGACCACTAGCGTCTTCGACGTCAACGAAGGCTTCAAGTGTGACCTCAGTTGGTGAGACGTTCAGCAGCATCCGGTAGGAAGCCTCGGCAGGCCCTCCCGGATCGATGACCATCAGGTTCCCTATGTCCGCGCTGGTAAAGGCTCCCGTAGGAGATGTGAACGTAGGTACGTTGGAGAATGGGTAGCTGGGGTCTCCTGCTATGACACCGTCAGCCGCCCCCGCATCATCTCTCACGAACATGGACGGAGCGGTGAACCCTTCGCTATCTGCCCCAATGATGAACCCCGGATCTCCGATCTGTCCTTCATCACCTGGGGTGACGATGTTCTCGAACAACTGAGGAGTAGACTGTCGTCGGGTGCCAGACTCGTTGGGAAGTAGCTCTTCCGGTATTTGCTTGACATCGAACCAGTTAGGATCTTCGACATAGTCCGTGACTTGGAACACATCGGTAAGAACTTCAAAGGCACTGAATATCTTGACTCCCACGCTGGCAGGATCACGGACACTGGCACGTACGGGTATTTGGCGCGCGAAGGTATACGTCCTGCGCGACGTAGTCACGGAATGCTCAGGTGTCTCAGAGTGCTCCCAGCTAACTGGGCCTTCGGTGGTGGGGGCTATATCCAGAAGTACGGTGGTCGCGTTTACCACCGAGACGATTTTGAACAACCGCCCAATGTTGGCACCGTCAACCGCAAAGATGAAGTCGGCGGCAGCACTCGCCGTGAATACCGCAGAGGCTGCAGTGAAGGTCTTGGTGGTGAAATCGAAGAACCCATCTACGCCGGACTGCAGAGCTCCACTGGCATACCCAAGCAGTATCTCCCCATCATCCCGGATGACGTCTAATCCCGCCACAGTGTTTACGGCAGACTCGAATCTCTCCAGCGTGGGCCCCAATATGAAGAGCTGGAAAATACCCTGGATGAGTGAGCGATAGGCTTCACTGGAACGTTCGAAACGGTTAATCAAGTACCCGAACGTGTTGTACAGGTGGAACCTGTCGATCAATGCATCCGGAATCCAAAATGCTGATTCCGTTACGAACGCGGTTACATCATCTGTGTCTAGTACACCACGCCGTAGCAATGACCATGAAAGCACCCCATTACTGGGGTCTACAGTGGTAGGTACTATTTTATCAGCGGTGAGCTCTACCGTAGTTGGACTAGTCACGACTGCGATGAAGTGCAGGCCATTGTTCGTCCCGCTGATTAATCCAGACCCACCTATGTTGATCGCGTACCCAACATGTGCATCCACGAACGCCGCAGTGGGTGACGAAAATACATTGGGACTACCTGGGGTTATTGTACCGTCCACGCCACTTTGAAGCGGGGTGGTGTTCTCTACGACAGCCAGGCGATAGTCATAGGTGACCTTATTTGAAGAGGAAGTGCGCCATATGGTGGTGGGTGTAATGACGCCTGTGTCTACGGTCACCGTGTAGTCTCGGTCCTGTACAACTACTTGTTCATCCAACAAGCGCCGAGCGTCTACACGTACCGTTCCGGGCTTTATCCAACCTACTGGCGGACTGAATACGACGGTTTGGCTGGGGGTCGCAACGTTGGCCAAGCCCCAATCCAGTGCCACACCATCGACCACCGTGTCGTCTACTGCCAGGACGATTTCCGTAACTGAGGTGAAGGCGGTGATTGCATAGGTCTCGATAACGCCCCCACGCGCTATCTTGAGCACCGTGTTCACGTCTGTGGCGGCAAACGTGGCCGACGCAGCTGTGAAGGTAGCAGTAGTGTCGAGGTTGTTGGTCAGTACTCCATCTGCGCCTGTGTTGACCGGATCGACAACAGACCGAAGACCCCAACTAACCGGTGTTTCGTCTATCGCTCCAGGGAAGGACAAAACCACCGTGTTCGCATCGACTACGGACAGTATGCGAAAATCCCCCAGGTTGCTGACACCTATGAGCTCAATGACATCACCTTCATGAATAGGAAGGAATACCGCAGTAGGTGAAAAGAACTCACGGGTGATAGCGGTTATGGTGCCGTCCAACCCTGACTGCACGATGGCACCACTAGCAACAAACGTCTCATCCGTAGACGTTGCTCCTTCTGGTTCGCGCAGAACTACGAAATTCATTTTGTCGCTGGTGAGAGCGACTGTTTCGCCACCTACGTTTTGGTAGAGAGCGTCTGATCGAACGAGGCTCACTTCAGTCTCGACAGGGGTACCAATTACAGCCCCTGCGATAAATCGAAGAATGTCGCCTTTGACTACACCGGCAGCGACCCAGTCACCGATCGTTGAGTCGGTCAATTTACTAGCGAACGCTAATTTGACACGACGCGTAGCAAACCCGTCTAATGCGTTTTCTGAAACTTTGGCTAGCTGAGTAAGTCCTGCATTACCGATTGGCGAACCAACCCCGGTACCCAGTCCCGTCACTTCAGAGAACAGCAGGCCACTGGTTTGAGGATCTGTGTTCAGGGCCTGAACAATAGCCGTGGCAGTAGTGGTGCCGCCAAAGGTAGGTCCGTCATACACAATGGTGATGTCGAAGCCGCTGCGAGTGATGTCTAGGAGAGCTCCCGTGTCATTCAAATGGACACGTATGTTGTCGCCCGTGACGGTGTTGGACCGTACTCGTAACTGACTGTCCAGGGCTCCGAAGGTCAGCTCACGGTAGGCGTTGGTAGGGTCGTACAGGAACTCTAGCGCCCGTGTGTCATCATTTATGAAGTAGTCGACATCTTTGTCTAGTGCTTCAGTGGAGGTCAGGATCTTGTTGTTCAGGTGACGTGCAAAGACAATGTTGTCTGGCAGGTCCAATAGGTAGCGATCGTTCTCAGAGGTGGTGCCTTCCTGTAACACCACGTCTGTTTCTTTGATGAGCAGTAGCTTGAAGAACTCCTTGTTGAAAATAGTCGTGTCTTTCAGACTATTGTTCATGAGCAACGACATGAGATCCAAGTACGTCTGCCCTATGAGCAGTTCAGTACCCCGATAATAGACCTCAAGTTGATCTACCTCTTTGAAGTAAATCAACCAAAAGTCAGAGAGTCCGTTGATGAAACTCTTTATCTTGTCGTTGAAGACAGCCATTATTCTCGGAGCTCTATGATGATGTTGGCGGTGGAAGTCATGTACCGGACCGTGGCATCGCTCAGGGATTGCCCTAGGGGATTGGGGAAGGTTGTAGGCGGCGTCGTAACTACAATCTTCGTGTCATCCAGGTCCACTATGTCTTCGGTGGAATACGGTATGATGCGTCCGTCGGGCGCAATCAACACGTAGTCAATTGGGAAATTGAAGATCGTTCCTATGTTCGCGTCGAAATTACGTACGATCTGTGTGATATCAGAAACGTCGATCGTATCCCGGGGATCGAAGTTGTTGATGAAGCGGGTTATCTCAGTAGCCAACGCAGCTTCGTTGATGGTAGCCGTTGCTCGCGGAGACAATCGGTAAGGCACAGTGCAGGACAAGTAAACCGGGAAGAACCCTCGTCCCAAAACATTGGCAGCCAGGATGCGCTCGAACCGGTCCTGAGTGAAAGCATGGATCGTGTTCAGGCCTACTAATGTCTCGTACCTGACCCGCAGTGTTCTAGCGTTGTAGGTCGGATCTACTTCGATTTCTTCGAATTGAATCTGCGACTGGGCAGTCAAGGGGTTGTTGTTGATGACTTGGTACTCAAGCGCACTCGCAACCGTGGTGGGTGTTGGGGTGTCGTTGGTCCGCACTGGAAAATGGATAAACCCATCGCCATCGTCTATCAGGGGGTCCCCTGGATCCGGGTCAATGACGGCCACGTCGATGATGTCGTAGTGTGGGCCTCCCGGCATCACTATACGGTTGGCTGTTTGGATAGTGTCGAATGTGGCCCCAGTGGTGTTCACACCTACCGGGGGCAAGATCTGTATGTCAGGACCAAATACAGGGCGGAAGATGAAGTAATCAACGAAGCCCCCCGTCAAACTAGTCGCTTCAGGGAAGGGTGTCAGTTCGCTGACGCGTAGCTCTTCACCTAGGATTTCTTTGATGATGTAATCCCGAGGTACATCTGGAAGCCCGGCAGAGATACGCAGATTATCACCGACTTGGATATCCTCTGCAGTCCAATCCACGATAGCAGTGTCACGAAAGGCGTTGGGTATGCCATCCGGGCGTGTGAACACACCACCTAACTGCCCTTCGAAAGTAACTTCAGTGCGCGGGAGCTCTAGGAAGATATCGAAGTGCCCACCTAGGTGTATTTCTATTCCAGGTGCAACCCCTGCGTTCAGGTCGCGTTGCATCTCCGGGTCACCCATGCCTGTGACGAACAAGCGTCGAATCTGGGAAAACCTCTCCAAAAGGGTTGCGTCTATTGACCTTGAGTTTATGAGGTTACGTACCGCAATGGCGGTGTTGGAACGCTCGATTATCTCATCAGTGTTCTCGCGACCCCGTCCCCCGCTGAATACCTCTGCATTGAAAATGCGGGTAGCGAAACTACTGAACTGACGCCCGCCACCCCATGTAGCGGGGTTTACGTCGTAGGCCTCTCCTGTCCTCGCGGCCACCAACCGTTGTTGAAACTGGTACCGGATAATCGTCCCTGTAGTGTCAGTGACCGGAGTCAATTCACTGGCAGGTATAATGATGGAAACGGTAGGGTCTACTACGTCAGGAAAGTAAGCGCGCGAACGGTTGTACAAGAACCGGTTGTTACCCGGCAATACGTAGTCTTGGCGCCGGCTTACTTCAATCGTCACCACACCCCGTGAAAATGCACCGACCTTCCGGGAAATGAACCAGTTGGACATGATAGCGTCGATGCTATCGGCCACGGCACGATCTGTGTCCGGGTCACCTGTTGCCACGTCCTGTACCGTCAGCAAACTCTGCAGCGAGCGTACCTCTTCATTCTCCTTAGAGATGTGCGCGAAGATGAAGGAAAAGGCTTTGATGACTAAGTCCCGCAGAGCCGTGCCCTTGGTAAATAGACCTCCCTCTATGTTCTCCGTCAGGAGGGTTGCGAGAAACTCTTCGGCGTTAGCAACGTCTGTCTGGTTGATTTCTATGGCCATGCCTACACCGTGGATAAAACGGGCAAATTGATCACCAAGCGCTCGTTAGCCTGGTTCTTGATCTCGATAAACACATCGAACCCAGGAGCAGAAGGCTTGTCGACGAAATCGATGATTTGCGCACTGGCTAAGCGCTCGCTCAACGATAGCGAAATGGTCGCTCGGTTAAACCCTTGCACCTGTTCGTTGCATTCATCCACTGATAGCACAGTCACGTCCCGCGCGTCGGCCAAAGGCACATTCGAACCCATCAACGCCGTGAACGTTGTACCGTAGCCCAGGTCGGCGGGGTCAGACCCCCTCTGTGTCAAGAAACACTTGAGCCATTGGTTTATCAACATCTGGAAGCCCTTGACACCTACACCACCTTCAAAGCCAAACGTCATGTACTTGAAGGTATCCCGTTGGTCAGCTTCCGGGAGTGTTTGGATGTGTATGTCGAATTGTCGGGCCATCAGTTAGCTCTCATCTCCATCGTCGCCATCGATGCCGGCGGAATCATCATCGTCACTTGGTGCTGGTGCTACTGTAGTGTCCCGCACGGGGGTTTCCGCGGCTGTTTCAGCAGTGGCTGAGGAGTTGGTACTTATCCGAGTTCCCCAGCTTTCCGCGCGGAAGTCAAACCCTAAGGCGTTAACGATGACAGGAATACGCAGATCACGTTGACTTATATCTACTCGACGTGAGGTTGCAGCAGCTCTAGCTGTCTGCCGTGCCGACGTATTGATGTTCGACGAGTCGTACAACCCAGCCCTAGGAGTGCCCTGCATGATCCTAGAGCGCGTCTCATTGTTGATGGAGTTGTTCTCACCCCGCTGTGCCAAAGAGGCTATGTGCGACCCGTCAGGCGGGTCAGGCGACGGGGGTAGGTTTAGGCTGCGTACTTGGCGTGAGATTTGTTGAGCCCAAGACCGAGATCCAGCACGATTCAGGTGCAGGCCATCACGGGCGTGCCGGCCTGGGCCTGCCCCGGTAGCTATACGTGTCATCGCGAACCCATCCAACCACTGCACCTCCAAAGTGGGCAAGACCGACTGCTGTACACGCGCTATGCGCTGCTTGGTAGCCCAGATATCATTCTGAGCTGATTCAGCAGCTGAACGTGTTCCAAGGCGCCGATTTCGGGGTATTTGATAAAAGGCGGCTGGGTGATCAGTCACACGTACAACAGCAGGGCCTGCCCAGATGATGGGTACGATTGCTCCTTCCCGTGAAGGACGAAGGAGATCAACCAGTTGGTGCAGAAGGCGAGTATACGCGGCCGTCTCCTGCCGATCGTTTCCCCCAAGTACGACAATGATTAGCCCTGGGTTGCGTGCAGCCAGCTGCGATGCAGTGGGGTCTAACGGGGTTAGTCGCGCTGTGACCCCCGCGTTCCTTTCCGCCTGTGTCTTAGGGCCTCGTCCCTGTATATGCTGTGCAACCTGAATGCCCACGCGCACTGCTGCGCCGAGCTCCACATGGTCATGTGCCGCTAGCGCAGTGCGCAGATGTGAACGCATCCCCACGCCTTGGGAATCACCTACGAGTATGTAGGTGACGGTCACGCAATTTCCCTGAGCATCTTTTTGATCTTGTTCTTTTCGTAGGAAAGAACGCCTTGAGTGATGCCCAACTTCTTCATGATTTGTGAGTTGGAGAGTCTCTCTGCGCCTAGGTACCCGGTGCTATGCTCGAATATCTTTTGTTGGCGTGGAGACATACTGTGATAGGTGTACCCAAGGCGAGGGTCATGTTGGTAGGGTACAAATAGATCAGCCGGAGAATCTTTTGACTCCAGGAGTTCCGCTCTTCCAAACTGTGTCTGGAATTGCTCTATCTTACGTGTGCTCCATTTCAATGAATCGGCGAGCTCGACAGTGGTGGGGTCTCTCCCGTTATCCGTCTTGAAGTCTTCCTTGGCGATGTTGAACGTGTGGAATTGCAACATCGAGTGTTCAGGTATACGCGCGGCATTTTGGTGGGCGTAGTTCACTCGGCTCAGCTTCTGCAGCTGGTTGGTGACGTGCGTTGACAGCTTCACCCCTCTATTTGGGTTGTAGCTGCGAATAGCTTTTACTGCGAGTATCTTGGCTTGCGTTTCCAGCATGGGTCGCGCCAGCGTACCCGCGCGCCGGTTCACCTCAGACTGAATCAGAGGATTCAGCTGCTTGATTACCTTCTCTAAATCAGTAGGTGACTTAGTGTTGTTCCACTGCGTCCAGACCTCTATGTCTCGATCTTTCAATGACATGGCTATGTCCTAGGTGGCAGCTTAGACAGCGCGTTGACCCGGTACGCTAGCAGAACTACGTCCCAGTTGGCGCGGTTTTGCGGGAAATCATCTGGGAGCCCCTGCACGACGCTGCTCACGATATTTCGAGTGGGCTCGTCGCCATCGGCGTCAGAGTCAGCTGCTGGAGCATCTGCACTTGCGGATGCTACCGCACGAAGTTCGGCTTGGTCTCCTGTTGCAGCTATGCCATCTACGCTGGTCACTACGTCCGAGTTGGTGATGTCTGTGAGAGGTATGTTGGGTGGGGGCCCTGGGCGGTACAGTCTGATGCGTGTGTAGTAGTGGGCAGGGAAGGTGCGCGAATCCCCCTGCAACAAAGCAGTCCCTGGATCTACTCTTCCTTGGCGGAGCCCATCCTCACCCAAGAAGGCAACGTACTCGTCCAGAGTACAGATGGGCCGGGCAGCGTTACGCAGTGCCGACTCATAGCTGTTGAAAAGGTGCAATGCTTCCCGCTTAGGGACAATGACTTGGTCACCTGTGATATTGCTACGCACTTGTGTGTTGCGTACGCTTAGCTCTGCTGCATCCAATGATGCGGTAATATCTGGGTCACTTTCGTTTAGGCCAGCGACACTAGTGTTGGCATTGGCAGCTTCTTCACCAACTCCAGCACCTTGCGCCCGTAAAGACAGGGTCTGTCCCTGTTGAGTTGGCGTATTGGGCCCTATGGGTTGCTGCTGTAGATCTGGTGAATCTAATGCAGTACGGATAAAAGCCAGGTCCTCATCATTGGCGTTGCCTGTACGCATGGAAGCAATGATGGTTATAATTCGATTTCTAGCCGAAGCATCGATGCCTTCCAACTGCATACCAGTGCGAAGGCCTTGCGCATCCTGAAATTCAATGATGTCTGAGTAGATGAAGGCCGCGTTTCTACCCCCGAGGTCACGCACTACTTCAAGGTCCGCTGCAGTGGACAGCCCAGCACGTGCACTAGGTGGGGGTGGAGCTACTACTTGTGCCGGAGCTGCATCTTCTTCATCCGCTGACACGGCGCGTTCTGTGTCTGCCTCGATTTGACCCTGGTCGAGTTGGGTAGCCGTAGGTGCTGAGGCTCGGAAAAATAAGGAGCGATAGAAAGACTCCGCCCGCGTGAAGTTCTGTATCACGTCACGTATTTCACTGATCGGCTCAGGGGGAGCCACTGCGATAGCGCCTACACGAGCTCCGGTGTCCTCTAGTATCTGCTGGTTGCCTTCAATGACAGCGGTACGTGTAGCTGCTCTTTGCTGGCGGATCGTCTCATTTTCCATGGAAAACTGCCGGTCCATGAGTGCGAACACTTCTGAAAAGGTGCGCCCATAGGAAAAGGCGAGCTGCGTAGACCACCCTTTCGAGTGCATGTTCTGGCGTACATTCATGATGTACCCAAAGACATCGATTTGCGTAGACCGCCTGTCAAAGACTGCGCAGGGAAACCCAGGAACGGGATAGGGGTTGAAGACTAGCTGCAGCCCCCCAGTACGCCGCGCGTACCTCTCCTTGTAGTACTCGTACTTGGCGTACATGCGGTAGACGTTACGGTCAGGATCTCCTGAGGCGACGTCGATGACGTCGTCCCGCTGTGAACCAGAGGCGGACTGTGACCCTACAGAGCCGCTGGCCGACCCAGTAGCTGACCCGCTCGCACTTGCTGTAGAAGATACCTGAGTGTGAAATGCTGGGAGATCTTCAGCGGCAGGAGGAGGAACTGCAGTGCCGTCACCACCTACGGGGAATCGGGGGTCTGGCGGGATGTAGCGAAGGGCGTTGGCTACGTTTCCAGCCCACGGAGATGTACGCGATCCGTTGTAACGTAGCGCCAGCGTAGATATATCTCGGGCTCTGGCCGCTTCCGTTGCACTAGCGATACGAGCGCGAGCTCTCCTACCTGTCCGTGCTGAGACAGGTCTGTTTGACCGCATCCACTGAAAGAAGATCTGTTCGCCGATACCTTCAGGATCTGCGTCGAACCTTGCTATTAGTTGTTCAGGCGTACTACCCCTACCTAGGCGGTGTAAACTGTGTACCTGGTAGGGGCCCCAAGACGTAGCCTTTACTGCCGCTAGTTTTATTTGTGCGCGCGTTGTTCCGTCTTTGGCAGGCAGCCTGAATGCTCTGTCAGTAGATCTGCGTCGCCCCCGTGCGGGCATACGAGGATCCCCTTCATAGACACGGTTGGTTTCTCTGTGGAAGATGTGGGGCATGAACAAGGTGGCGCGAGGATTACCTCCTGATTCGTTGTGTCGAATTGCCCGTACAACATCGATGGGTATGTTTACCTCACGAGCAATTCGAATATCATCTGCGGATGGAGGCCCGCCAAGGCGCCGTTGCCCAGCTGCGTTTATTCGCCGCGGGGGGCGGCCCGATGTAATAGGCGTAGACGCTGATGGCGTGTGTCTCGGTACCGGTCCTCCCTCAGTAGGCGGAGCGTCTGTTCTTTCAGGGGGGTTGCCCTCATTGGGCGTTGCTCTTTGCCCGCTCGCAGAGTCCTCTAAGAACGTGAACCACCGAGGCATGGGTCGGCGGTCAACAACAGGGCCTTTGTAGAACTCCTCGGGGTACACGAGTATGTTCTTGTTGTTTTCCCCTGGGTTGGTGACAGAGTTTCGAGCCGCGATGTGGACTTCTTCAGGGTGTGCAACCGCCAGCGCGTCTCGCATTAGGTTCTGCAGACCGGGCTCGTTTGTCGCAGCTGTGTGAAGGTAGCTAGTCCACGACTCTTCATTGAAGTACATACGCGTGGGCTGCGTGATGTAGTTCTCTTCGTAGGCAAAGTGGACCACCTGCGAGGGGTAGAACACATTACACGAAGGCGGGATCCCAAAAAGGAACTGTGGTTTCACAAAGTAATTTGTGAGAATAGTGTGAGCATGTGGAATGCTGGGTATGAGACCTTCTACATTTCTATGTGGCGGGCCATTTACGTCTAAGCCCGTAGAAGTATTCGTAGGGAACCCATTGATGGCTACCGCAGCAGGGGTAGGCAGCATGTTGATTTCCATCATCATGGTCTGCAGTATCTGCTGCAGCATCTCCCATATGGAACCTGATGATCCCACGGAAGAGGCAAGACGCGCCACTGCTGATATGGCGAAGTCCGCGCGAACAGCACGCAGTATAGGGAACAGCCCTGCGTCAGTGTCATCTGAGCGTTCCAGAAGAGGAAGCGCAATGAAGCGTCGGTGGAACTTGGTTCGTCGTGTCCAAGGCGCAAAAAAGTTGGCTGCAGGTACACTACGATTCGGAGCTGTGGCTTGGATCAACCCACGCACCACGTTGTAGACGAAGTCGATGGGGCGTTTGATTACTGGAGCACCTAAGCCACCCCCCTCGATGACGTCGTCCCGCCGTGAACCAGAGGCGGACTGTGACCCTACAGAGCCGCTGGCCGACCCAGTAGCTGACCCGCCCGCACTTGCTGTACCGCTCGCACTTGCTGTACCGGACCCTTCAACAGATATCAGCCCCTCAGCAAATAGCGAGTAGGGGTAGATGGCGCCAAAGCCAGGTGTGTTTACCGTGGCTATGCCTACGCCGCATTCCCTGGCACTGGTGCCTGTCGCAATATCGTCGATATTGGACATGAAGAAAAAGAAGAGCTGCGTGAAGATCTGAATGTAGTCAATGCAGGTGAACGAGAGAGCTCGTCCTCGCTGTACATTGACGTAGTTCCACGCAACGATCTCACCGTCGAACATGAGCCGGAACTCTGGCTCGTCCGGTCGTTGCCAGTAGTCGCAGTAAAATACCTGAACCGCGATGCGATCTTCAGCACCTAGACGCTGTAACACCGCGTCAGGAATGAGCGTGATTTCACACTCAGGTATCTTCCACACACCGTACGAAATAGACGCGGACAGTGTTGGACACTCAATACCGTTGATGTAGACAATCCACGCAACTTGAAAAGCGCGGTCTACATTGACGAGGCTCTCATCGATAGGCTCAGGTGGCATCAACTTGTCTCTACTAAACGTGCCAGGATTATCATGTTGGCCACAAGGCTAACACGATAGCTGTACATAGTAGAATCCAAATAGTCGTTAAACTCACCTAAATACTCTCTAGGGAGTGCGTTCAAGCTGAACAGAGACCGCATGCCTTCCCGTATACGGGGAAGCACGCGCAGTAGCTGTGCGTCGATCACTGTCACGCGCTGTCGTTCGCATACAATCGACCTGAGTGCTGCTTCATCCCGCACATCGAATGGATTTAGTACGGTGTTGATTTCGGTGTTGAACGCTTCTTGGTAAAGAACGCGCGCAGCCTTGTTGCCTGCGTTAGCTATGGCCTGAGTTTGTATCTGAAGCGCATTGTCGAGGAACACCTGGCGTGCCGGTTCCAGGTCCAAGAAGGTAGTCATGGGGCTTTGAACCAAGAGCTCTACAGCCAGCGGGTTCAGCCCCGAGTAGCAGACGGGGTTGATGCGTGTGCGCCAGTTCCAGGTGTCATCAGCGCATTTCCCAGTCAGGTCTTCAATGAATGCGCGCACCGTGACTAGCGTGTCAAATCCCCAGCCCCCTAGTTTCATGAACTGGACAGTAAAGCGTCCTCCGCTGAAACTAGTGCTACCCACATACCCGGCGGCGAATCCACCAAGCCCGGTAAAGACGGGTACGCCGTCTATTTCGATCAACGTGGTGCCAATATCCAGATCCAAATCGAAGTCGGCAAAGGAGATGGATATCGTAGCATTTTCTAGTACATCAACTGCGTTGGCCGCAGGAGAGCGAAGGACGATAATGGGTGGGTTGTCCCCCGCGGGGGTAGGTAATGCTCCGCCCCACGGAGAAATGCCCCACTCACCGATGCCCCAACTCATGGTTTACTCCGCGCCTTTTTCTTTCGCGTCAAGAATAGCCTCAAAATAAGACCCAATTTGACGGAGGATCAAGGGGTGTATCAGGTAACCCTGTTCGGGATTTTCCGCTACTTGCTTGAGCATCTCATAGGGCCGATCAGAAATTTCGAATACGTTTCCTTCTGCGTTCTTGCACGCTTTGTCAATTTCCATAGCATTTTGTACAGTGCGCCAGTTTTTACCCCATTCAGATGAGTTGAGGAGCGCTTCAATAAACTGTGGAAATGCAAAGTATTCGTGCTTTCTGCTTCCATCTTTGTCCATGAGTTCGACTTGGATAGCCGCTGGGGGCTTTATGATTAGAATAGCCACAGTTGAATCCTTTTTTTCTACCAGCTAGGCTGCTACGGATTGGTATCGCAATTCCGCGGCCCATTCAACCGTATCAGATGCGTCACCCGTTACGGTAACGCGTACATCATTGCCGTTGACAGTAAGTGTTGCTGCCCATGTAGCGTCATCCTCATCGGTGAAAGTTGCTTCAGGGGAACTTGCTCCGAGAGTAGCACCGCCACCCTGGCGGTATACCAGAGCGCGTACAACGTAAAATGCTCGTTCCGTAGTCGTATCAGTGTTCCGTCCTATAACCCGAGCTTCGATCCAATAAGTAGTATTGGTAGCAAGAGTAATAGTAACGGCTTGTGCTGGAGTGGCATTGGGCGTTTGAACACCGCCTGTAACTGTAGTAACAAAGCTCTCATTGCCCCCTGCACCGGGGTTACCCACGTTAGTCGTGTCAACGAAGATATTGCCAAATTGCTTCGTAGCATCCCCGAGCGAGCCATTGCCATCCACGTTGGGGCGGAAGGCCGTAGCCACCATTTCTATGAGTCCAGCAGAACCGCCGTAATAGAAACCGAGATCGCTATCAGCTAGCCAACCCCAGGTAGGTTGAGTATCAGACCCATTGCCGCCCCGAGCTCTGACACCGACTGTGGTGTCGAGGTACTCCAAACTGAAGTACGTAGTCCCCGCTTCTTCAAGACTAAGAAACGTACCTGGTATGTCATTAGTAACGTCTAGTTGAAGCCCTATCCATGGCGCAGGCCCTGCAACCCCTGAGTTGTCAAGGTTACCCTTCATGAAAGTGGCACCAAGGATCGTGGTTGTCATCGAATCCAGGAACTGGAAGGTGTCTCGGCCTGCGATGGCCAACTTTATTTGCTCGGAACCAGCGCCTACACCCGCTGCGGCATAAATCCCAGTGGCCCCCGATGCGCGGCTGGAAAATAACAAAGTAGGCGCGAACACAAACCCGTCATTCAAGCCAACTGCGCCGTCCGAATCAATGTAGATTTGCGTGGTAGACGCGAGCTTTAAATCTAGTAAGTGATGCGTGCCCGAGCCGTTGCCGAGGGTTACTGCGTTACCTTGTATAAGAGCCCACCCTGCGGTACCCGACTGAGCCGTAGGATCTATCTCAACATCTAGAAGAGTATCTATTCCGGAGGCGCTGGAAGGCGCTGCTTTCCCTATAGACGCTGCACGAACGCCGGATGACGTAATGCCTAGTATACCTTTGGCCAAGGTGTATAGCCCCGTATCAAAGTCTCCTCCGAATCGAAGCCCCGGCGCTGCTACTGTACTGGGGGGAATAACGATGCCGTCGCCCAACAGCCACGTTGTATTCACACTGTCAAAAAGAGAAATACCCACTTCGGTAGCACCGCTCGTAGTGAGCGCGATGGGCGTTCCCCCTGCTATCGTGACTAGAGGCGAGCTGTTATAAGCCGACTGCAGGTTATCAATAGATGATGGAAACCACGTCATAATACCACCCAGTTTGTGCCGTCATAGATATAGTCAACGGATACCAAAGCCCCCGCTAGTGAATATGACGCACCAAGAGTAGAAGAAGTAGGATTTTCAATGCTGTTCCCATTGCCGTCTACCGTGATTGCCGTGACGTCAATAGTTACGTTTTTGAGTGACCAACGTACACCTGCTATAGGTGCAGCGGGTGCATCGATCTGAAATGTACCCCCACTTGGGTCATAGATGACAAGGTCCAAGTCCACCGCAGTGTAGGGGGCAACCTTGATTCCTGTGAGACTAGGTACCGCTGCAGTTCCTGGAAGCACTGAAGGGTCGAACAGGCCGGTCGTCTCATCCAGCTGTACCAGTCGGTCAAGCCCAGCACCTGCGCCGGGTGACACCACCACTGCGTTGGCGACTTCGTAGGCAGCGAGCTCTGTTTGCTCTAGTTGTAGGTCACGCTCAGTTGACCACCCACGTATATTGACGTTCCCTGGAAAACCAAGACCTGCTTTGACTTGGTTATCGTCTTGGTTCTGCTCGAAGGCAGCCAAATACCGCCAGCCCAATGTCTTGGATGCGAACGTCACCACCGCGCAGAAGCTCTCTACGTTGTCAGAGGTCAGAGGTGATCCATTGACTTGAAGGCTCACCAAGTAGGTGCCCTTCACATCAGGGGTGAATGAGAAAGTTGGGGTGACGGTGGTGGTACCCCGTACCAATGCTGAGCGTATAGGTACGTCTACGAGTGTCCAAATATACGAAGTTTCACCTGTCGCATTGGAACATGTGACTAGCAGCGCCGTGTCGAAATCTTCACGCGCGTTCCCTGCCACACCAGCAGCTTTTGTGACCTGGTCAAATATGATCGAAGCGGGCATATTTCCTCGTCATTACACTGAGAGTATAGCTCTCTTCACGGCTCGAAAATCGGTGGCAGAAGCGGACTCGTATGTGTGTAGGCGGGGGCCGTGCCGCTGGATCCACCACGACGCCTTTGAGTCTCACGAGTACGTAGTGGGTACACGGGGGTGTCTGCATCCCCTCCTGAGGTTAGACGCTGCCGGAGCCTGACCTGATTCTGGTACGACTGATCAGTCAGAGTGTCAAACACGAAGGGAACTACGGGGGCGGGGGGCGGGGCAGGCACCACTCCTTGTTCAAGGGCCGCTTGGCTCTCAGGTGAGAAGATGCCCGGCTGGAAGACGTTGGTGCCGCCGCCCGTCCCATCCTCGGTTGCGTTGTCCGGGTTGCTCTCGTTGATGTCCGAACCTTCGACGTGCTCTGACACTCGCTCTCTACCCTCGGAACGCGGTAGCGAAGCGAGAGCTCGTTCATCCGCTTCAGCAGAGGCAGCAAGAGCATCAGCCGCAGCCAGCGCAGCATCGGCTTGTGGGCCCATCAGGCCACTGCGCATGAGGACCAGCCTGGCGGTGGCTCGTTGTACATCTGTCAAGCCTGACGCAGTAGCCCCTGGCTGAGAACTAGGAGATGCAGGAGCTTCAGTAGTCAGTGTGCCAATACGTGCGGCGGCGTCTCGTTGTTCTGCTTCACCCGTCAAGATGCTGTTCGTAGTGGCCGCTGTTTGGACGATGGTAGGTGCGCCCAACCCAACTGTGAAAATGTTGAGGCGTTTTACACGAAGCGAGAAACTAAAATCACTGGCCGTGTGCTCAGTCGCTCCACGGATACCCAGTTGCAGGGTCTCCAAATAACCGGAAACAATGAAGCTGTCATACCTCAACCGAGCTATCAGGTTTCGGTTGGCAAGGCGTGTGCCTCTCAGAATTTCCCTGTAGAGCCGTAGCATCCAAACACGTTGATCATCTTGGTACGTGTTCAGCAGCGTGCCGGAGTAGTTGAACACCGGGGGTGCTTGGCCCGAATAGAACGCTACGTAGTTGTCGGTGAGCGTGTCTACTATCTGTGCTTTTTCCTGGAAGTTTTCTTGCGTCTGGGTCAGCAAAAAGTCTATGAATCCAGTCCCGCCCGTTGTAGTAGCATCGGAGGCTACGGCTAGTACTCGGGCCAAAGGTCGTGTTTCTGCACTCACTGTGGAGAGAAAGTGTTCCATGTTGTTCGCAGGTATTTCTACGAACAAACGGGCCATGCCCTCTCTATTTTCAGCGTCAATCCCCCGTGTCCTGTTATTCGCCCACTTGGCTGTAGAGCCAGGGTTACGCCCAAAAACACCTTGGTTGGATCGCGGCTCAGAGCTCGCCGTAGTCTGTCGGAAAATGGCGTTTCGATCGCTACCAGTGATTATGCCTGGTGTTGTCATTACTCTTCACTCGTAATGATATTGATACGCCCACGACGACTTGTCGTAGTAGATTCATCCGGCGCAATGAAGTTCTCGGTGAGGGGCAGCTCTCCTGTTTCCTTTGTAAGGAGGAAGGCTCGCTGATACAGCGAAGGCAGGAGTAAAAAGGAACTACGCCTTCCTAATGCGTTATCGATGACGTTGTCGTTGATGACACGCACGAAGTCGATCGCGTTAGGAAACAGTACACGAGTTGCCATGGCTTAATCTCTCCCTGCACCGAAGATAGCACTGAAGCCCTGGCTCAGGAGGGACAAAGGCCCTGCTACAGGGGCCAGCGCCATGTTGGCGAGCGGGCTTCCCGCGTTGACTACGCTCTGGAGGCCTAGAAGATCGCCGCCCGTGCTCATTTGATTGGAAGCGGCGAGTAGATTCGCAGAGGCTTCACTGAACACTCCCACGGCTTCTTCGAAGGTACGAGGCTCGGCCACCACACCACCAGGGCCCTCGCCACCTTGGGTTGCAAAGTCTTCGAGAGAAGCAAAGACATCTGACAAGCCTTCCATACCTGCGCGTTCAGCCAGCTGCGAGAGCCCTCCTGCAAACGTAGACCCTCCTTCTCCGGAGGTCTCACGCGCAGCCCGCTCCCGGATGTCGTCCTCCGTAAGGTCGCCTGACCTTATCTGTCGAATCATGCGCTCACGAGCACTGGTACCCATGCGCCCACCGCCGGTCTCAAGGAAGGCTTGCAAGCCTGCTGCGCCACCTGTGCGTAGCGCTGCAGCTCCTTCTTCACCGAGGTTACGCTCAAGCTGCTGCTGCGTCTCCTCGATACCAGCTTGCGTGGCCTCTGCCCCGCGCGACGCCATTATCTCAGCGACTTCCTCAGGAGTTTTTCCTTCAAGGCTTTCGCCTATTTGGACCAACGTAGAATCATCAACTGCGGACACTGCCGCCAGAGCTACGTTAGCTGCCTCTCGGCCCCCGGCAGCTTCTTGTAAGTTGTCGGCAGCTGCGTTTGCTTGGTCTTGTAAATCCGTGTCGTCAGGGTTTAATGCAGCACGTCGTTGTAGAGCTCGTACACTCAGCGCTTCTCGCCGAAGATCCGCGTCTCGGCCTTGACCAGAGAGTACGCTCAACACCGCACGTTGTTGTTCTTCGCTAGTGGAGCTGAAGAATCCGGTACCTACCCCCAAACCCTCCAATGCACTTTCCCGTGCGGTGTCAGCCTGCTCACGTGTCACACGCTCTCGCCTATTGCGACTCACTGCTTCGGCCTGACCTCCTTGCTCTACCGCTGCGTCAATAGACGCTTGGGCAGACTCGGAGCGTGAGCCTGCTCCGGTGTGCACTGCCTGCTGCATGAAGTCTTCACTCCCCATAGCAGAACGAATCTGTTCTGCATTGAATCCACTAGCGCTCAACCTAGCGCGCACGGCCTCCCGCTGACCTTCTTCTGTCACAGCACCGTGCGTGACACCAAGGGTAGTTTGTGCGTCCGCGTACTGGTTGATGGCGGTCGCAGCGAGCGCAATCATACGACTGCTGTCTTCCTCCGACCCTGATGCGCTAGTGGCTCGGCGAGCTCGGGCAAATGTTCGATCTCGTTGTCGATTAGTATCCGTATTTACGCGCTCAAACCTGCGGCCCGTAGCACGCTGTCCTTGCGCCTCCCGCTGGATTTGTCTAGAGGTGGGTATTTCGGTTCCGAAGAAACGGGATACACGTGTAGTCAGGCCCTGACCACGATTGACTACCTCGCGCTCCGACTCAGCATGGCGATACTCTTCAACACCAGCTTCAGCTATCTCTGCGGCAATTGTGCCCAAGCCCAGGAAGCGACCACGCATGCTGGCTATGCCTGCGTCAGTATCACGTTCTGCGGCTACCCCCCTATCGGTGGCAGCGGCGGCAGCATTCTGTCCTTCACGGAGAGTTGTCCTACCTTCCCTGGTGCGTGACAGATCTCGGATGGAAGCGCGCTGCGTATCGCTATCTAGGCGAGACCTGTGCAGCGTACCGATGCGACGCCCACCTCCTGCGGTCTCTTGGTCTTCTGCCACATCCTGTCGACGTGCGAAGAACTCTTCCGCCCGCCCCATGGCACTGCTACCCCGTTGTGTGAGCCTGTTGTACGAGTGCTCCAGTCGGACAAGCGCTCGGGGAGTGGCGGCGTCGGAACGAGTCTGCTCCCGCCTCTCGGCGAGATCGTTGCGAGCTTCACGTAATCCAACACGCTGTTGCTCTCGCATATTTTGCCAGAACTGCGGGTTCTGGACCATCTGTTCAAAGGTGCGAGCCTGCTGCTCGTTCATCCCTTGTATGCGAAGAGCACCCCCCATGTTCATACCGGGGGTGGATTGCATGATCATGCGCGCTTGGATAAGCGGCATGAGGGCTGACATCTGTCCGCCCATACCTTGCTGAGCTTCGTCTTGTAATTCCCTGCGCCGAGTAGATAACTCCTGGATGGCTCGTCGACCACCGAGGCGACGGATGTTACCCCCACCTTGACGCATGGCTTCCTGGATATTCATTTCTCCAGTAGCCATCCGCATGATCTGTTCTTGGTCAATAGCCAAGCGGCCATTGCGCCGGGTAAGCATAGCGGGCATCAATGCGTCCATTGTGCCAGCGCGTGCTGCTTGACCCGATATTGTACTCGCTATCCCTGAACGTCCACCGGCCATGGCAAGTTGGGCTGGGTTCATAAAACCCGCCATCTGTCCTGCCATGCCTTGCGCCGCCATGCCTGCGTTCAGGCCTGAGGCACCTGTCATCCCTGCCTGTTGGAACTGACCTGCGCCCTGCATACCTCCCTGCATGACACCCCGTACGGAAGTGCCAGCCATGCGTGCAAACTGACGCGCGTTGGACGCAGCAGCCGACGTCTGGCCGAGGCTCATACCCATGGACCGCATCTGGCCCATCATCTTCATAGCTTCTTGGACGTCAGGCTCTTCAGCAATTTTCATAAAGTTGGCTAAACTTCGTGATATTTTGCCGATGCTATCCTTGATTTGATCAGCAGTCTGGGACTGCTCCATCATCCCCATCTCTCCAGCGAGACGGGTGATCTTCATCACATCCTGTTTGTTGAACCTACCTCCCGTGTCCTTTTGGAAACTGGAGCTCCCTGCCATCGTATTCAGCTGAGAGGACAGACGAGTCGATGCAGCCATGGATAAGCCAGTGCCGCTACTGCTCATATCTTGGCCACCACGCACAAAACCCATGCTCTGGTTTTGCAGCGTCATCGCCTGCATTCGATTTCGGATCATCGGCTGCATCATGCCGGCGCCGAAGTTCTGCATGGCCTGGCCACCACCAAAGTGCTCAAAGGCACCGGCACCCATGGCTCCACCCATGAGAGCTCCACTGGGGCCCAGCATCATGCCGCCTAGGGCACCCCCAGCGAGAGCTGCTCCGCCAGTACCCATGGCGCGCATGCCCAAGCCTAAGCCGCCCTGCGCCATGCCTAAGCGCTCATTGACCTGCGAACGAGCCTGCTGCCGCGCCATCATCCGCCCACGCCCAAACTGAGGACCAGGCAGATTTGGCGAGGGAAACATCATCCCTTGCTCAAAGGGAGAGGGCCGTCTAATGGGGCTCATCCCCCTCCCTACGATGGGAGGGGGAGCAACCATTTGCGCAAGCTGTTGCTGCTGCCTAAACTGAACCTGTAGGTTGCGCGATATATCTGCCGGCCTAGGTCCCATCTGCGGCGGGGTTATCATCGGGGGCATCTGAGCCACGCCCCCAGGCATGAGCCCCTGCCGCATCTGCATGGTGTTCATTCCACGCAGCAGCTGCTGAGCAGCCTGAGAGTTTTGGTACTGGGACGGCGGTGGCATCAGGAGGCGCGCTTCTGTGTATGACGTTTGAGGAATCGGCGACGTAGCTTGCGCTTGTAGATCTCACGTTCCGCTACAGTCACCGGACGCAGATCTGACTCGGACGCGGTCAACTGCTGAATCCTCTGGAACATCGCCACCCGACCCTTTGTGCTCTGCTGCGTAGAGTTAGCAAGTGTTTTCAGCGCGAACTGTTTCGCTT